>Ga0302324_100002150_pt1 | contig 46494 bp, 39 predicted proteins | sample Palsa_T0_1_FD_201949 | JGI IMG/M metagenome (GOLD analysis project Ga0302324, IMG submission 201949) | Peat permafrost microbial communities from Stordalen Mire near Abisko, Sweden - Palsa_T0_1 | ecosystem: Environmental > Terrestrial > Soil > Palsa > Peat permafrost | place: Sweden: Abisko... | reverse complement strand
GCCCGCCGCACCCGCTTCAGGGTCTTGCCGCCGCCGATAAGGCGCCAGACTTCGGTCGATTTCAATCGCTTGCCGTCCTCGATCTCGACAATGTCGAACGCCAGCGAGCCGTCCTTCCAAACCACGACCGAATGAAATTCGTCGCCATCGGCGCCGATGGATTTCGACTCGACTCCGTCCGTGGTGTAGCGCTGCAAAGCGCGCCGCGCGACCCGTCCCTTCGACGTGGTTTCGACAACCAGTTCCGGATCCCGGTGCTCTATCTTCAACGTCACCTCGCCGGTACGCTGCGGCGAGCATAGCTCATTGCTTTGCTTCCAGCTTCCTGAGAAATCCGGCAACGGCCGTTCCGATGCCAAACCGAATGCCGCGATTGCAATTAACAACAGGAGTGGCATGGGATCACATTAGAATCAAGAATGCCAGCGGCGTGATGACGGATACTCCGGACGGCAACGAACTCCAGCCGGGACTTGATGGAATCCGCCCACATGGCGCAAGTTACGTCGGGCGGTAGGTTCCGGTCGCCCGGCCAATTCGTTCGTCAGCTTCGCATGAAGAAATCGGGAAGTTCGTTTGATCGCGTGCTTACTCCACAAAATGCTCCAGGCGCTCCAGGACCTGATGCACAGAGTAAAGCGCCGCGGGCTGCAGGATCGCCACCACGAGTGAGCCCGACATTAGCAGGGCCGCACCTAGCGCCAGAGTAGATCTTCCGGCGATCCGTGGTCCCGGCGGAGCCGCGCGGAGGAGACGATCCACGCGCGCCTCAAGTTGGTCCGTATCGCCCAACAAAGACGACGCCAGGGAGAATCGGGGCGAGTCGGCGGCTATGCGCGCCACGCGCACTAATGCCGCGGCCAACGCACACGAACGGCGCTCGCTGCCCGCCACCGCGCGGTCGTCGGCAGCCCATTCGGCGAACTTCCTCCAGCCGCGTTCGAGCGTCCGGGTGCCGGCCGCGAGCGGCAGGATGCCGGGCATCGATAGGATGCATAGGCGCTTCAGATTGTCGTGCGCACTCCGGTGCGCGCGTTCGTGCCGCAAGGCCGCCGCCAATTCCTCAGCCGTCAATACGCGCAGCACTCCGCGTGAGATCGCCAGCCGCGGACGAACAATCCCGGCGAGCGCCAGCAGCGGTGCGGTGCTGTCAACGATGTACGATGGGGCGGGCGCTCCCGGCAGGTGCGCCAAGCGCCCTGCTTGCCCGCAATGTTGTGAGAAGCTCCGGAAGGAGGCTGCGGCGCGCAAGCCCCGCGCGATGGAGACAGCCCACATTCCAAGACCCAGCAGAGCCACTATCATACATCCATAACCCACGCGCTCAGTGGGGGCCTCCGGCTCATTGGACAGGTAGCTGGGTACGCCAACTACGGCCACGCTGAGCGCGGCGCCCACCGCCGGCAGCAGGCGCAAAGCCAGCAGACCGCGGGCAGCCAAATGCGGCCGGATGCGCTCCCCCATGTGGACCGCCGGCCGGGCAATCAGCGAGACGATCATGCCCAGCGCCAAATGGACCAGGGTGTAAGTTGCCAGACTAACGAACAAGAACCTCACAAGAAATGGCATTATCCATTTCCCCCTCCGCGCAATTCTCTGCGCTTGCTGCGGATTTTCCTTTCCAACTCATCCAGCAGGGCGGTGTCGTATTGGCCGACCGCGTCCACCAGCGACGAGATCAACTGATCGCCCGAGGCCTGCGGCGAGGCCAGAAAGCCCGCCACGAAGTCGCCAGCGCGTTTCCGCTCCCATTCCCGGCGCGTCCAACGTGGGGCATACAAGAATGCCCGCTCCCATTTGCGCCGCACCAGCAGGCTTTTCTTAAACAGCCTGTCCAGCGTCGTCATCACGGTGGTGTACGCCAACGGCCGCCCCAGCCGCCGGACGACATCGTGCACATTGCTTTCGCCGTGCGCCCACAGCACCTCCATAACATGCCTTTCCAGATGGCCGAGCGCGTCTTGAGTCACTTCGATGCCTCCGCGAATTCGAGCTCCGGATTCTTAGCGTCCGTCTCATGACGAGCTTAGAACACCTTTGTGAGAGGCGAATAACGTCTGCGTCACAAATTCGTGAATCCCTGAGCTCGCCGTAATATAGGCCAACGTCCTGGAAGAGGGGCAGGTCCGGTTCGTACTGCTGAGCCGCCGCCACGGTCGCGAACGGAGCGGGGCCGGTATCGCTCGGGGCGGTATGCGCGCTGGTAGTGCCGGGAGGTGGAATGTTAGCGTAAATCTGCTTGTCGCCGGGGTTGATGGTGTACAAGTGCTGTCCACTGCGGAAAACTGATGGGATCTGGCGTAATTTGGGCCAGGTGTGCCATCGGCACAGACGATCCCGAGCGAATAGAGGTTCCACACGGTCTCGCCCTTGCGGGGAACATAGGTGCCGAAGACGTGATCGAAGCTGCGGTTTTCGCCGAAGATCACAATCACGTGCTGGATCGGCGTTACCGGGGCCGGCGGGGTCTGCGCCTCGCCGGCGACTGGTACTGCGGCGATCGCCGCGAACGCCACCAATATGCTCAGCGCCGGCTTGCCATTGGACAAGCGAGCGCGTTGAGCTCTGGAAACTAATTTCATCAGTGCCCTCGATTTCTTCATTAGTGCCCTCGATTCAAGAGACCTGGCGCACCCCCGTTGGCTGGAAGCCAGCGTAGAGACATCGGAACCGGAATCTCACCGGTAATGCTATACCCGGATTGTTACAAGCGATTGTCAATTGCCGGGTTGGCGTTGATTCAATCACGTGGTGACGGCGACCGGCAGGAGCGGCGGGCGCAGATTCAGATTTCTCAGGCCGGACACCCTGGTTTCATCATCTTGTAACCGCCCTTCGCTATATTTTGCAGGTAAGGCCCGGACGTATATAAACTGGAGATGAGCATGAGAAGGAAAGTTATCATTCGAGCAAGCCGAAGGATGTTGCCCAATCGCCGGGCCGTATGCAACTTTTTGATTGTGCTGGGGGCGTTGGCAGGATGCGTACCGCTGATCGCCCAGAACGTGGTTTTTACGGGCGCGCTCAGCGGACGGGCCACGGACGAAAGCGGCGCGGTGATTCCGGGAGTGTCGATTGTAGTGCAGCATCTCGAGACCGGTGTGAAGCAATCCGCCGAGACAAACAGCAGCGGACTTTACCGCTTTCCCGTGCTCACGCCGGGCTCCTATTCCATTACGGCGGGTTTCAAGAATTTTCGCGACGTTCAAGGGCTGGTAAGGGTGCTGGTGGGAAACACCACGCTGCAGGACATCAAACTGCAAGTGGGCGCCGGCAAAGACGCGGTTCGGGTAACTGGGACAGCGCCGCTGCTGCGGCCGGCGGAATCCTCCCAGAGTACGGTGACGGAGCGGTCGTCCATCGAGGCACTGCCGCTGAACGGGCGCCGTTACACCGACTTTACGCTACTCACTCCGAATACCAGCCCTGACGGCGACACGGGCCTCGTAAGCATCGCCGGGCAACAGGGCGGAGAGGACTCGGGATATGCCAATGGAAATGGCTCCAACGTCTTCAGCGTTGACGGGACCAACGCGACCAACAACTACTTCGCCGACATTCTTGGCCGTTATCGCATCCCGTACCTGTATGGCGAGAACTCGATCGAGGAGTTTCAAGTCGCGGTCAGCCCGTACTCGGCAATCTATGGCGGTGGGTCGTCCTTTATTAACGCGGTGACGCGGTCGGGGGGCAGCGTGTTCCATGGCAATGCGTTCTACTATAACCGGAACTCCGCGACCGGAGCCAACGACGCCCTCTCCGTAGCCAGCGGCTTCCCGAAGCCGCAAGACGCCTTGCAGCAATTCGGCGCAGGAGTGGGCGGGCCGATTTTGCGGAACCGTTTATGGTTCTTCGTGGATTATGAGCAGCAACTGGAAAACGATCCGATTTCCGTCATCAACCCGGCAATGTCGGCGGCGGCGGCGGACTTGCCCGATAATTTCGGAATTCCGCAAGGAACGCCGTTGCCTCCGCCGAATGCGCCCTACCCGGTGCCGGGCAACGACAGCGCGCCCGACGCGAACAATCGGGTGTATCTCCAGCAAGTGTCGAACGCCCTGAACGCGCTGAACCTGAATCTGGGAGTTCAACCGAGAAAGAAAAACGATTTCGTAATTACGCCCCGGCTGGACTACCAGGCGAGTTCCCGCGACAGCCTGTTCCTGAGCTTCAACGCGAACCGGTTCGATTCGCCCGGAGGCGTCATCACCGTGAGTCCCGTGGCTGTCTATGGGACGCAAACGCTGGCTAACGATTACGTACGCGACTTCCAAGCCAGCTTCGGATGGACTCACACATTCTCCTCCAGACTGTTGAACGAATTCCACGCGGGCTTCTCGGACGACAACCAGATCGCAACGCCCACCGGCCAGGCTGCAAACCTTCCCACGGTGATACTGGATAGCCCGGCCTCGTTCACTCTAGGCAACGCCCCGTTTTCCGTGGGAAGGGTTTTTGAAAGGCAGTGGTCTCTGGCCGACCGGGTCGACTATGTAGTTGGCAAGCACACCTTGCAATTCGGTTTCGACTTCTACCGCGCCCGGGATGTAGACACGAATTTTGGCGGCGCGGACCCGAATGCCGACGTGCAGTTCGGGTCGTTCCTCGGCAGTTATGAATTCTCGAATCTGGAGAGCTTTGCGCTGGGTGAATATGCCCTTTTCAGTCAGGCTGCGGGAAACCCAGTCTTTTCCTTTGCCGTGCCTTACTACGGATTCTACGCGCAGGACTCGTTCCGGGTTTTGCCGCAGTTGACGCTCGAAATCGGATTGCGCGAGGATTTCCAGGTTTACCCGCAGCCTGCGGAAAATCCGGCGTTTCCGCTTACCGGACAGTATCCGAACCAGTTTCGGCGCCTGGCGCCGCGCTTCGGAGTTGCCTGGCAACCCGCGGCCAAGACGGTGGTGCGCGGAGGATTCGGGGAGTTCTACGACAACATGAACGGCCTGAACTATCGGAACGCGGTGGTTTCGAACGGGCTGGCTTCGCAGCAGTCTTCAGTAAGCGCCAGTTTCAATTCGGATCTGGCGCCGAACCAACAGATACCGTTGTTTCCCAGTATCATCCCGGGCAATTCCTCGCTGTTCCAGGCTTCTCCCGACATTTCCCTGGTCTCTCCGCAGTTTCGGGTGCCCAGTGTATTGCAGGCCAGTTTGCAGATTGAGCGGGAGATTTCGGAAAACACAACGGTAAGTGCCGGCACTATGTTCAGTCACGCTCTGCATCTGCTTTCCGGCAGCGCCTACGACTTGAACCTGAACCCGTTGCAAGGCACGACGACTTACATCGTATGTCCACCGGGAACGGTCTCGGCGCCTTGCAATGGGCAGACCATCACGCTGCCGAATATGGACAACGGCCTGCTGACCGAAGGCCGCATCAATCCCAACTTCGGAGAGATCAACGAGCTGATCAGCCCCGCGCAGAGCTATTACAACTCGTTGTTCGTGCAGGCGCAGCACCGCATGTCACAGAATCTTTTCCTGCAGTTTTCTTACACGTTCGCCAAGAGCATCATGCTGGATGGCATGGACTTCAACAATCAGTTCGATTTCAGCAACACCCACGCTCCTTCGCTGTTGGACCAGAGGCATCGCCTGAGCTTTGCCGGTGTATACCGGCCGCGGTTGGAGAGACTCAGCGGTTCGAGCGCCGGCCGCGCGGTACTCTCGAGCTGGAGGCTGAGCAGCGTCATGGAGTTCTCTTCCGGCCGTCCGTACGCGGGTTTGATAAGTCCCGCGTGCACCAGTCCGACCCTGTCGTTCAGCAATTGCGCTGTCACTGGCAACGACAACCTGAACGATACGGCCTTCAACGAAGATACCGCGAACACCGCGGCGGGTATCAACGGCGGCGGACCCACGCCGGGAATCGGCCTGAATTCATTCTATGGGCCGTGGCTGGAGCGAGTCGACGTTTCGTTGGCTCGCAGTTTTTCGATCGGGGAAGGTAAGGAGTTGCAATTTCAAGCGCAAGCGTTCAATCTGTTGAACCACTCCAACTACTACGTGCAAAACGGCGATGGGATCAATCAACTACAATACAACCCGATCGGAACCAATTGTGGCGACGGGGTATCGTTGAGCCAGACCTGCTATCTGGTGCCGAACTCGGGCGCGGGTAATTTCGGCGCCCTGCAGGAGATTAGCCCCAATGGCCTTCCCCGCGTGTTCCAGTTCTCCGCACGATTCACATTCTAGCGAGGGAACCGGCGACCTACAAAATAGGGACGGAGCCGGGGCCCCAGCTACGGCGTGATTTCAAAGAGCGTCCCCCATCCGTACTGGCCGCCGCCGGTGGCGGCGCCATATAGGTTGCCAGAAGAGTCGATGCCCAAACCCGCGTACGGATACGAACCGTCCGTCCCATTGGTAAAGCTGTAGAGGGTGGTCAGCACACCGGTCGAAGTCAGTTCGAACACAGTGCCATAACCGTGGGCCCCGCCGACGTAGGTCGTGCCATAGTAGTTGCCGTGTCCGTCCGGAGTCAATGCGGCCATGGGCTGCGAGCCGTCGGCTCCGCTGAAAATGTGGGCCTTCGTGTACTGCTTGCTCGCGATATTCAGTTTGAATATCACTCCGTTGCCGGCAGTGCCGTTGGCGTTGCCGCCCGCCGAGGTCGTACCCCAAACGTTGCCCTTCGTATCCAAGACAAGCCCCCCGACCGGAGTCCCGCCATCATGTGCGCCCTGAAAACTGTACAGCACCGTTTCCGCTCTAGTATATAGGTTCACAGCGAATACCGTACCCCAATTGTGCGTGCCGCCTTCCGTCGTGGTCCCGAATAGGTACGGGGTGCCCGTACTCTGGTCCACGCGCAGTACCAGGCCGGATGCCGGACCTACACCGTCGCCCGGTTGATTGCCAAAACTATAAAGCCGGGCAAAGGCACCGTATGCAGTGAACCCGAATACAGTCCCGGAATCGTTGGCTCCGCCCTGGCTCGTGGTACCGTAGAGGTCGCCGGCTTCATCCATCAGCAGGTTACCTTCCGGAGTTGCGCCATCCGATCCGTTGAAGTTAGTTATTACGAGTTCGGTGCCCTGACTGATTTCGTACATGGTTCCCCGTTGCTGAAAGCCGCCCTGGGTAGTGGTGCCGAAGAAGTCGCCATTCCCGTCAGTGATCACACCGGCCATGGGAGTAGCGCCATCGCCTGGCTGGCCGGCGAAATCGTATAAGGGGAACCCGATGCTGACAATGGGAACGAACTCAAGGACTGTTCCGGCTCCGTTTGACGACGGGCTGCCTCCAGAGAAGGCCGTTGCGTAAATATCGCCCCCGGTAAATAGAGGAGTTCCCCAGGGACTCCCGCCATCCGTGCCACCCGTATATGCATAGAGCAATTTGAAGGTTTGCGCCACGGCCGGCGGCGTGGCTATCATGGTGGATACAATTGCGAGTCCCAACCCGAGGGGCACGGCGGCGATTCTCGATAAACGATGGCGATTGTGTTGTAATTTGTCAGTCATTTTAGATTCCCTTTAGGTGGCTATCCGTTTCATCGCCGCGGCGCTGTGGGGCAGGACGATCGTCTGCCGCGCATGGGATGCTCTCTGGAGCCCGGCAGACCACAAGAAACGATGGTCTGCCCCACGAAGCTGCTGTTACCATAACCTGGGTCAACCGGTTACCCCTTTCCCTTTATTGCCATTGCACGCTATATCCCGAGATGATGCGGTAGTACAAATATGCCGCATCCAAACCCTGGGGCGGCGTGGCGATTTTGGTCACTGCACTGACCGGACCTACCAGTACCATACCGGCTATCACCGACCCGGCGGCGCCTGCCGGCAGGGCTTCGAGCACATAGGTAGGCACATTGAACGACCCGGCGCTAGAAGGTGCGACACACTCGACGTACACAGCGGGCTCCGGGCTGGTCGTGGAAGGTAGTATATTCTCCGACATGGAACCAACGAGGGTAATATCCACGAAACCTTGCGGATCTCCGCCCGTCCAGGTGATATTCAGCGCCGTGTTACGGAGGATCTGAGGTGTCGCAGTCTGGTTGTCGAAAGTGGTCGCGTTGGTCCACACGAACCCCGCGGCTGCGGACGAAATATCGATAGTGCTCGTGAGAGCGTTCACATCCGCGCCGCCCGGGCCAGTCACCGTGTAAGTACCGGAAGCAATCCCTGTCACGTTGAAAGTGCCGTCGCCGTTCGGTGTGGAGTTCCAGTAGAACGGTGCTTCGCCTTGTTGCTCCAGGATTCCTCCGTTGGCGGTGGTGGCGCCGCCCACCAGGCCATCGTACCCATTGCCGTTGGTATTTTTAGGGACGGGTTGTGTTCCCACGGGTCCCTGAATACTCAAGGCGGGACCGGCATCCAGGTATTTGACATAACGCAGCCCGGGGTCTGCCGGCGGCGGATAGCCAAGATAAGGAACCGCCGTGCAACTGTTCACCGACGGCACCCGCGTGAAGCCCCGGAACGACTGTAGGGCCGACGTGTCGAATGTTCCGATCTGGCCGTCCACCGTATCGTTATCCCACTGGACGAAGATCCCGCTGCCCACGTCGATATTCCAGAAGTTGCTGAGCAGCCCGATGGCGGCGACATTCGCCGATCCGTTGCTTTGCACCAAAGAGGCAATATCGTTCATATTCACGCCGTCGGCGTCCCGGCAGGGGGCAGCGTTGGGATCCACAGCCATGGTGGTGATGTTGCTAGTGATCTGGGTTCCGTTCGGGGGGCCGGATTGGACCGCCACGCCGACATGGCAGCCCGTCGTCACATTGGTGGGAACGTAGAATACAAGTTCGTCTTCCGCGGTAAACCCCGGGGCCCGGCCGGCATATATCAGATTGGCTGGCTGAACCTGCTGATTTCCCACCCAAACGGTGACTGACAGGTTAGGGCCGCGCAAATCGCAACCGGCTAGACACGGCGCGGCGCTGGCCTCAGTGGCGGGATCGGGTGCGGGACCCAAGCCCGTGCCCCAAAGGATTACGGCTTGCCCCGGCGTGACGGTGTGGAAGGGCGTCACTACGACATAGTTCGCATCGGTGATAATGCCAGGGCCGGTGCCAGCTTCGTTCAGTGTAAACGCTCCGAAAGAGCTAGCCACTACGTTGACGGGAACCGCAGCGCTGGTTTGCCCATTGTAAGTCACAGTTAGGGTACCGGCCCCCACCGGCGTGGTGGAAGGCAACACGGCGTTGATCTGGGAAAACCCGTTGAGCTGGGCGGCAAATTCGAGGTACGCCGCCACAGGGGCATTCTGTCCAACGGTGACACTCACCGACGCGCCTTGTATCTGAGTCGGCAACGGGTAGGGACTCCAGATACAGCTTTGAAAGCTGGCGCCGCATACCGAGGCATCTCCCCCGAACCCATTTCCGTATATGGTGAAGTAGGAACCTTGCGCGATGGAGCCATTTGGCAGAGTGTTCCAGCCGTTCACGGCGGCATTCGGCGCAGGCACCGAGAGGCTCTGGCTGGCCGCGTTGCTGATTTGGGCGACCGTAGGTTGCGCAAATCCGGTGGTCCCGGACAGACTAAAAATCGCAATAAGTGCAAAAAGCGTCTTCATGTTGTCTCCTGTCTCGCTGGTCTAGAGTCAGTCACTGCCATACCGGGTTCCTAGAAGGCGAACTTTACCCCAAACTGCACCGTGCGCGGACGGTGAGCGTCGACCGGATGCAGGAAGGCGCTGCCGGTCAGGCAGTCTACCCCACCGCCGCCAGCCGCGGAGTAACCCACACTCGCGCCGCCATAACAACTGACGGTATTGTTCGATTGATTCCCGAGGTTTGAATCGTAGATACGGAACTGGGTATGGTTGAAAGTATTGAAGGTCTCCAGCCGCAACTCCAGTTCGGAGTTTTCCCGAACTTTGATGTGCTTTAGCAGAGCCATGTCGAAGTTCAATCGGTTCGGATTGTTGAGTGCGTTCCGCCCGGCGTCTCCGAAGGTCAGCCCGGTGGGCGCGGCGAAGGCGCCCGGATTCAGAAGCAGCGGTCCGATGCTAGACCCGTTGTTGCCCGCCGACGGGACCGGCGAATGGGGATTGCCCACAACATCCGGATAGGATCCTAGCCCGAGGTTGTTCGCCACACCGGCGTTGTCCGGCACCGAAATGTCGTTGACCCCGCTGCCCGCATTCACCACACTGAACGGGGTACCCGACTGGAACGTGGTAATGCCGGACAACTCCCAGCCTTTCAAAGCCTTCTGCGTGGATTCGGATACCTGGCCGGTGCCATCGCTCGAGAACATCTGTCCGATCGGACTGGCTAAGAACTGCAAGAACGGGAGCTCATAGATGTAGTTGATGTTCAGGAGGTTGCGTTGGTCGAAATTGGAGCTTGCCCTGTTAGACTCCAGGTCATAGGAATTGACGAACGTGGAGTCGGAGCGGTCGGAAGAATCGTCGAGTGAGTGGCTGTAGGTATAAGAGACGCCCAAGGTCAGTGGTCCGGCGGTCCGCCGGAGCGTCATCTGGAAGGCGTTGTACGTCGAGTTGGCAACGTTCTCCAGCGCGATGATGTTTCCTATACCGGGATACGGGCGAAGGCTGTTCGGGTCGGGCAATTCGCCAGGTAATAGCTGACCGTAGCAAGCTGCCTGGAGATTGTTGTAGCCGGGCGATCCGGGCGCTATGGAGGTCCCGTTCGTCAGCGTGAAGATGTTAGTTCCGCTAAAAGTCGCGCAATCGCCGGCTACCGTACCATAGAGGCTCACCACCGGCAGGAACGGCTCACCCCGGCTATAGGGATTTTGCGAAGCCGGTACCGGCGGTATCTGGTTGAGGTTGGTCTCGAGCGTCAGGTGCGTCCCTTTGCTCCCCACATACGCGAAGGTCCCCACCATGCTGGATGGCAACTCACGCTGTACGCTAAGGCTCCACTGCTGCACATAAGGCCAGACGGCCTGCGTGGGAATGCTGGTGACGTTGGGGGGGAATGCAGCCGCCGGCGCGCAATGACTGGTATCCACGCCTCCTATGCAGCCGTAGGCTGTGGGAAAGTTCTGAGTCATGTTCAGGACCAACGGCGAACTCGCTTCCAAAGAACCGGTATTGGCCTCGTTGCCGGTACCGTGCTCGTAGAAGATTCCGTAACCGGCACGGATGGACGTCTTGCCGTCGCCTTTGGGGTCGAAAGCGAAGCCGATGCGCGGCGCCCAATTGAACAAGTGACCCTTCATGCAACTGGCGGGCAGGCTCATCTGGGAACTGGGACTGGATAGCGCCCCTACGCCGAACCCGCAGTGCACCAACCCGTTAGTGAGGGATGGGTCCAAATTGGCCAAGTTCAGCGGGACTGGGTCATTCGCTCCGGTAATCGAATCTATCTGGCTATAGTCCAATGCGCCGGTGTAGTTATTGATGATGACCGAATTCGCAATGGACTGGCTAAATGCGCCAGGGACCCAATTATATTCGTTCTGGTTAGGCGTGGAATATGTTCCAAACAGACTCAGACGCAAACCCAGATTAACCGTTAAACGGGAGTTCACCCGCCAGTCGTCTTGAAGGTATGGTTCGGCTACCTGGTACCGTTGATGGTAGATACCCTGGGCGCTATCCTGGGTAAAGCTTTTGACATAGTTGACCTCGTTTGGGCCGGCGCCGAGGTACAGGAAGTCCGCGAACGCATTGCCTGTAGTATTGTAGTTTGCCACGTTGGTGAACGTTAGAACACCCTGCTCATCGCCGGTGGCCGCGCCGATCGCGGAGTTGGTCTGATTCCGGCGATATACGAGCACTTGTCCGCCGAACTGGAAGTTGTGCTTACCGAATACTTCGCTCAAGTGGTCGGCAAAGTTGTAGATGGGGTTCGAATGGTTCCAGGGCATGTAGCCGGCATCCACTGCGAACCCGGCGCCGCCGTATTCTCTATTGGTTCCACCGATCACCACGCCGGGCATCTTTCCGCCAAAACCTTTATCAAACAGGTATCCGATTGGGCACTGATTGGCAGAAGCGCCTAGAGAGTTAGTTTCCACGGCGCATGGCTCGTCCAGCGCGGCGGGCCGCTGCCACTCGGCTCCGGGACCGTTGGTGTCCGCCAGCGTGATAGTGGAGTTTGTATAGCTGAAAGAAAACTCCTGCAACAGGGTGGGCGATAAAGTTTGGGTGAGACGCGCCACCATGCTGATGCCCGGCCCGACGAAATTGTTCTCAATGGTCGGAAAGCTGTTCTGGATGGAGCCCCACTGGGGGGTGGGAACGATCGTATTCCACGAATCGTGAATGTAGCGAAAGGTCAGCCGCGTTTTTTCGGTGAAATTGTGATCGATGCGGAAGAGTTCTTCGCGCCAGTGCGTGGGCGGAGAGACCGAGGTATCGTAGCAGGATCCGATGGTCGAGTTGCAGCCCGAAGTGGCGTTGGGTGCGGGGATAACGCCCGAATTCAAAATCGCTAACGCATTTCTGTCCAGCAGCGAGTTATAGCTGTTGATTTGGTTGTTCGGGAAAGCGATTCCGATGGTGGGATTGTTAGGGCTGGGGACCGTGACCGTACTCGGGCAATCCGGATATGCGGTTCGCGAAAAATGAGGATAGCCGCTGCTTCCAACCGCTGGACACACGTCGCTGAAATCGCCACTGCGTTCGGCCATGGAAGGAACGGCCTGGTTGTACTGATACGGCGATTTCTCCAGCCGGTACTCCTCGGAGAAAAAGAAGAACGTCTTGCTTCTCTGAGTATTGTAGTGGTTGGGAATATACAGGGGGCCCCCGATGGTCCCACCCAGGTCGGACCGCCGATAGAGCGGCGCGCCCTGAGTCTCGTCGAAGAAATTCCGGGCATTCAGCGCTTCGTTGCGGCCGAAGTAATAGCCGTCCCCATGAAAGTTCTGTGTTCCGGTCTTGGTCGCCACCAGAACGGTGCCGGAAGCGGTCCTGCCGTACATCGCACCGTAGTTGGAGGTCAGTACCTTTACCTCCTGGATCGCGTCCAGGCTCGGATACACAATGAGCGTGCTATTGGAGCCGTTGATGCCCACGTTCAGCAGGTCGGAGCCGTCCACGTCGAAAGTGTTGTACTCGACACGGCCGCCATTGACGCTGTACTTCGTGCTGCCGACCACGCCGACTTTGGCTTCGTCCTGGCCGGTCTGGTTGCTCACACCGGGCGCCAGCGCGATCAATTGGGTGAAATTGCGGCCGTTGAGTCCCGTCTCTACCACTTCCTTTTGCGTAATGGTGCCCGAGACCTGGGCGGTATCCGTTTCTACCCCAGCGGCGTTCTGGCCCGCTACGTCCACCGAAGTGCTGGCTTCGGCTGGCTCCAGGGTCGCTTCTAGGCGGGTCACTTCTCCGGCAGCGACGTTGATTCCGGTCTTTTCAAAGTTCTTGAATCCCCGCGCCGAGATGGAGACCGTGTACGATCCAGGGGGCAGGTTGGCGACCAGGTACTCCCCACGCTCGCTGGTCACCACGGTTTGGGGCGCTGCAGCCGCGCCCAGAACCGTCACCGTGACGCCCGGAAAAACAGCACCGCTCTGGTCCGTTACCGTACCCGCTATCCCAGTCGCGCCCGCAGGAGCTTGTGAATAGGCGCCCAGCGAGAAACCCACGATCAACGCCAGTAAGCTTCCTGAGTCTCGCAAAATGCGGTGACGAGCCGGTCGGTATTTTATGAAACTCAATAGAGTATTGATTGCCGTTTTCAAAATCTTCGTTCCCGCCTTTTCCGGGCACTACTGAACGAGCGCCGGCCGAAGCTGTTCCTTGATCCAGTCGAAAAACTTTAGTTTCGCCGCCTTGTACTGCGCTAGGGCTTCTTTGTATGGAATGACTTTTGTCTGTTTCGGCGCGGCCGCGGTAATCCGCTCCCTGGCGATTTGAGGAGTGACTTGCGGGTCGCTTAGGAATTGCAGCCTCACTGGAATTTTGACTTGGCCAAGCCACTGAACCGGGTCGAAAGGCGCCACGTTCCTCAAGAAATCCGGTTTCACGTAGCTTGCACGCTCGTCCTCCGGCACGAAGGTCGATTTCGCCAGCCAGTCCGGCCAGTCTCCCCAAGGGTCCACTACGTCGAGCGCCTTGATCCGCGGGTCCACGGCTGCCGCCAATATAGCGATGGCGGCGCCCGATCCCTCTCCAAACATGCCCGCGCGTGTCACATCCACGTCGCTCCTGGTTGCCAGGTAATTCAACATCATTTGAACGTCCTGCACCGAATTGCCCAAGGCCTGGGGCAGGTCGCTGACAAACCACTCCCGCATGGGAAGGTCGTGGTAGCGCTCACCGGTCAGCGCCGATACAAATCCGGCTGCGGCGAAACCGCCCTGCGCCAGGAATCTGCAGAAGTCGTCGTTCATGAAACGGTTCGCGTCTGTAGGATAACTATAAACGTAGAGAATAACGGGTGGTTTCGTTTGGCCCTTGGGAAGGATCAGGAAGAGGTCGATCGGGTCACCGGTGCGCCACGTTAACCGGATCATGTCGCGTGTAAAAGTCGGATAGTCGTCGTGTTCACCGAGCAGTGCTTCTTGTATCTTCAGGCCGTTGGCAGAAGAAAGTGGCATAGCACCATCTTTCCCGGACGGCGTGTGAGCGATACCTCCTGCTGGGACCTGCTGCGCGATGCTGCATGCGCTGAAACATAAGGCGGCGATTATCGTTGAGGCGAGTGATTTCACTGAAGTTGACATACAAGGAAAACAAGCGTCCAGACTGCGGATGCCCTGTGCATCGGAATAACGGCAGACCGGCCTGGAGAGTCGGTCTGCCGCGGGGAATGCTAAGGGTGAGCTTACTGGTGGCAGCTCAGAATGCCGGGCGCCGCTGATACGGGCTCGATGCAACCGCCCACGTCACCGCCAGCTTCTCTTTCGCCGCTCAGTCCGTTATTGGGCGTTTGGCCGGACTGCAGGAAATGCGAGCGATAATATCTCAATCCGGGGTCGTCGCCCACGGCCTTGAACGGAACGAAGTCCGGTACCGTGGAATTGACGTTGTCCTGAATTGCGGTCACTAAAATACTGCTGTTGGTCAGGTTGACGCCGCTGCTGTCGGTCACGACGCGGAGAACCGACCAAGCCGTGTACGTTCCATTGCGAAGATTGGGGAAGGACGTACCGGGCGCGGCCGGGCATACACCGCTGCCAGCCGAACTGGTGCAAACCGGCAATTCGCCGTTGCTGTAGGTGGTTTGGATCGGATCAATGCCGGAAAGCGTGAGGTAACCGTAGTTGGAGCTGCCGGCAAGCTTCGAAACGTTGCCATAGCCCCAAAAGCTGTATCCGATGGAGTCCTTCGTGTTGAAGACCGCGGTGCCGTCCATCTCGCCGGTGCCGATGGCGCGCATGCGCGAGCCGCCGCCGGCCGTGCATGGCAGATTGAGCGGGTTATTAGCGCCGCCCAGCGTCGGGTTCACACCCTTTTCCTGCGAATTGTGGTAGCTGGTGTTGCCGGTGACCGGGCAGGTCCCGGCGGTCCCGGCGGTGTTTCCGCAGCGGAACGTGGTGAACTCAGTCGTATTCATGGTGCCGGACATAGGTTCACGTTGCATCACAAATACGGGCACGTCCGTCGGAGGACCGGCGGCCGCAAACGCATTAGTGTCGCACTCGGCGCCGCTCCACAGCTTTTGCGCGACGGGCACAGTGAGATTCGTAATCACCGGTGTGCCGACGCCGCCATAACCCAGCCCATTGGGGTTGGTGCGGTTGACGAGAAACACGATCGGCGACGCTCCCACATCTATAGTGTAGAAAGGCTTAATGGTTTCCCCGGTAAAGGGGTCGGTGCCCTTGATGTTGAAATTCACCGGGTTAGCAACCGTACTGGAGAAGGCGCTCAGGATCTGCGTTCCGATGAGCGTTGAGCATGTTGTTCCGGTTCCATATCCCAGACCGGCGTAGCTGGTCGTGACCAACTCATCCAACGTCCGGCAGCTCGCAAACTTCGCGTCTTCCGGACGAATGTCTGTGAACGCCGTGGTGATTGCGGCGTTGTTCAGGGCGGTATACACGGCGGCCGGTATGTTGGCGGCATCGGCGCCCCAAAGGGTGGACGAAATCAGGTTTGTTGAGAATCCGGAGCCGGTTTCCGTTTCTGGGTCGATCTGCAATGTGGTTCTGGGAGTCGCAAAATATGAGCGATTGCCCACTACCGAATCCACCGAGAGATACGCCCAAGCGTCGGTTTGCGCGGCATTCCAAACAACCCATAGGCTTCCGCCCTCCGGAAGGATCGACGCGCTACGCGAATCGTGGATCTGAGCGCAGTTGCCGTTAGTCGGGCAAGATCCTTTGACCGTAAAGTGCCCGGCCCCGGCGCCGGCCAGCTGGTTGAACGCTCCGAGAGCTGCGGACTGCCACATGGCGGAAGAGCCGGCGCCCACCACTTTGACAGTGGTAGCGTTGACTATGGGCGTTGCGATAAACGCCGCGGCGGCAAACAGAGCCGCGGACAGAAATTTCGATTGTCTCATTCGTGATCTCCTTTTTTCCTTCTCGTTCGAATAGTTAATTGCTATGGTTGCGGACGCGGACCCAGCGCCACGGTGCGGTTCGGAATCCTGCCGCCTAACCTAGGGATCCAGACTGGCCGCAACAGGAACGCGGCTAGTCGATAGCTGAGCGGCCAGCGCACTTGGGTCTTGCAATGTACGCGGCCACCGAGAAGTATAGTTCACGGCGTGTGACGAATTGATGAAGGCCCAATATCAATTGAGTGTCAGTTTTTCCGTGCCATCGGTACTCGAGATGGGGGCTCGCGCCGCCAAACTCGCGTCGGATGAAAGACGGCTGTAACCGAAAATTATTATTATTGTTATTGCTCGCTCCACCGACACATAGTACGATGATCCGAGTGACATAGTTCGCCGTTCAGGGAGCTGGATTCGGCCAACTCCACCGCGGATGGGCATCGGTGTGCCGGCAGGGCGCAGGATGCGTAGTACCACGGTTCGCCTGATGAGAGTCCGGCTGGATCTTGGACACGCCTAGAACAGCATGGCTAGCGCCTGGTTTTTGTGGAGCAGGACATCCCGCTCCTGCCTTTTTGCTATCGCCCCTGCTCCTATCGAGCCGGCTAAAACGTGCCCCTATGATACGATCTTCAAAAGTCATACTTTACTTCATGTTGAGCGCCGCCGCTTCGGCGACGGCCTTGCAGGCGCAATTCCTGGTGACGTTCCAGGGACCCACAACGGTATCTCAAGACCCGACCGTTTCGTTTTTCGATTCTGCGACCCTGGCTTTAGGCACAAGTCTATCGGTGCCGGGTGCCTTTCAGTTCCTGAGCCTAGCTGATGGCAGCGAGCTGTACCTGATCACAAATAACTCCGGACCCGCCATTACAGTACTGCACCCTGCAAGCAGATCTACGTTTGCCAGCCAACACGCCATTGGGAACTTTCCCAATCCGCTGAATTGCGCCGCGCTGTCGCCGGACGGCAGCCGCCTGGTGGTGGGCGAAAACGCGGTGCACATTATCGACACCGGTAGCAACGTCGATCTGACGCCCAACGGCATCGCAGTAGGCAGCGGCGCGGCCATCGTAGGCGTTACCGTCAGCTATGACAGCCGGACGGCTTATGCGCTGGCCACCTACAATGGGAGCAGTTATCTGGCGGCCATTAACCTGGCTCAACTGGCCGTAACCACCACTTTGAACATCGCTGGGTCTGCCGAAGGTCTGGCTCTGGGCCCCAACGCGCTGCTTTACGTAAGCGCCCCCAACCAAATCCTGGAAATCAATCCGGCGACCCTGGCCACCACTCCTAGCGGTGTAATAGCGGTGAATGCCACGCCGGGCAAGTTGGTGTTCACGCCGGACGGCAACTACGCCTTGGCGGCCAACCAGACCTTCGCCACTCAACCGGCTGTTTTGCTGCTCAATCTCAACGATCACCTGATCGAAGGCTCGGTGCCATTCACCGGGCTCACCGCCCTCGAAACGTCTCCCCTCACCGGCGCCAGCGCGGTTTTCGACAGCCTGTATGTCGCCTCTGCGGCAACAGTTTACGCATTCTCCAGCGGCGCGCAGTCGCTGTTTGTCTTGCAGATTGGAACCAATGGCGGCCTGTCTCTCGAAATACCTGTGATTGCCAACGTCAACGTGGCGGCGGTGGCGGCGGTCGCTCTCTCCAACGATCTGGGTTTTCCAGCTTCCGTGAACGCCCTCGGAACTGTAGTGCCAGCTCGCAACTATCCCCAGTTTATGTTCGCGGTGTCCAACGCAGCCCTGGATGACACGTCGTCAACCGGGATCGATAACCTGTACCGGATCGATCCGGCTTCCTCCCTGTTGACCCAACAGACTTCGCTGGTTTCGACGTCGCCGGGAGCAGTAGCGTATTTCGCCCCCACGTTTACCAACAACACGCCGGCGACGGCTTTGATATATGGCAACAACCAGGCGCTGATGCCCGGCGGCACCTCCTTGCCGCTGGTGGTGCGGGCGCTGGACCAAAACGGTCTCCCCATCAGCGGGACTGGTATCAACTTCACTGTCGGCAGCGGAACCGCAACCGTCACGCCCGTCGATACAGTTACCGGTGCGGATGGCTATGCAGAAGCCATTTTCACGGCGGGAGTCACTCCTACCGACATCGGGCAGATCATGATAACAGCGGCCGTTGGACCGGTGCAACAAACCTTCACAATGAATGTGGCGACGGCCCAAACCGGCACGCCCTCTGCGCTGAGCATCGTATCTGGCCAAGGTCAGGTTATCCTAGGGAACCCCCAGACTCAGGATTTGGGGAGCGTTTCCCCGTTTACGGTGCTGGCTACCGACACCAATGGGAACCCCGTGACGAACGCCTTGGTGACCTTCACTCTAACATCCGGAATAGGGGGGCTGGCGTCGCCCTTAGGCTCCAGCGCGAACGTAGTAGTGGTTCCGACAGATTCTACAGGACAGGCTTCCATTACATTTGTTCCCACCATCGCGGCTTTCAATACGGGCGCAACGGTGACTGCCAGCGCCCTTACTGGCGCAAAGGACGCAAACGGCAATCCAATTACAGTCACTCAGAGTTTCTATATCACGACCCTGCTTATGGATGTGCAGTATTGCGGCGCACCACCGTGCAATCCGCCCCTCAGCCCCCTCGTTGCTCAGGTTCTGCAGCCTGCTCCCTCGACCGTTTTGACCGGCATAGCGGGCGCCACCCTTCCGAATCCGGTATTGGTGCGGGTCTTCCTGACCACTGGTGTGGGGGTACCCAACGTCGGTGTCAGTGTGAGCACGGGTTCCAATGTGAACCTGCCGAACACCACTTGCGCGAGTCCGGCGGGTGGCGGCTTGGCCTTGACCGATGCCACTGGATTGGCCACCTGCAATGTGGTCCTCAATGGGGTGCCGGGAACTGAATCCCTTACGATCGCCGTTCCGGAGGCCATCGTTGACGGCGCCTCCGACTTGAACTTTGGCCCCTATACGCTGACTATCCAGCCGGGCCCCGCCGCTGAAATCAACATCCTCAGCGGCAACAATCAGGTTGTGCCCACGGGTACAACCCTTCCGGTACCATTTCTCGTGCAGGTGACCGATGCTTTCAAGAATTCGATTCCCGGATTGCCGGTCACCTGGAGCGTAACATCGGGATCTATCATCTTGACCAGCGCCAGCACTGTTACCAGTGTGACCGGCGAGGCGACTGCCGCGGGATATGTAATTAGCCCGGGAGGCACCACCATAACAGTGCAGATTACCGTAGGCTCGGTGTCGGCTACCTTTACCGTCCTGTCCAGTATTCCCCCCACGGCGGTTAGCGTTGTTTCCGGCAACAACCAGAGCGCAGCGATCAACACGCCTTTCAGCGCTCCCCTGGTTGTGCAACTCTTGGACAAAGCGGGAAATCCAGCCTCTTTCGCGCCGGTGGTTTTCACTACCAGCGGCCTTCAGACGCTGAGCGCCACATCGGTGACGGCCGGCGTGAATGGCCAGGCCTCTGTTATGGTTACATCGGCGGGACCCTTTGCGGGAACCTTCAAGGTTTCTGCGATAATTGGTTCCGGTAAGAATCCCCCAACCGCCACTTTTACGCTGACCACGCTGCCACTGGGTCCGGAGGGTCCGGCGATCCTGAACTCCGCCAGCTTCACCCCGGGCATTGCGCCGGGCGGTCTGGTGACTCTCATTGGGCCGGGTCTTACACCCACCATCCAGGGCGTCGTGACAGATCCCACGGAGATGGCCGGCTATTCGGTCTCCTTCGATGGAATCCCCGCACCGATCCTGGCGCTGGTGAACCAGGACGGGAACCAGCAGATCAACGCGCAGGTGCCTTTCGAAGAGCTACCTGGGACAACGGACAATATAACAATCGAAACGCCGCAAGGTTCGGCCAGTCTCAGCAATATCACGGTCAATCCGTTATCCCCAGGCATCTTCACCAACGGAACATTGGCGGCCGATGGCACGAACTACCCGCTGGCGGAGGCGTTGCGTCCGGATGGCAGCTACGTCAGCGCTTCCAATCCGGCCCAGCGGGGAGAGAACATTACATTTTTCGCCACGGGCCTGGGCCAGACGGCGCCCAACGCGTCTACCGGCGTGCCTGGCCAGCCTGGCCAGATCGTAGCGGGGGCGCTGTATGCGGGCGTGAATAACCAAGGCAACGCCGTGGTCTCGGCGATTTATCAACCGAATGCGTTGGGGCTTTATGCGGTGACCATTCAGATTCCTGCCACCACGACGCCAGGGCCCGCACAGCCCCTAGGCCTGTTGATGATGGATCTAATGGGCGCCAGCTACAGCGCACCGACGGTTTACTTGCCGATTCAGTAAGCCGCCGCATGTTCCCGCCGGGAGCTAAGATGAGCCGGCTTGGCGGACCAGCGCGAAGTAGTTGTCAGTCAAGAGGCCTCGGCGACAGGAATGCGGCGCGTCCCATTGGGGTCCAGAGTGTCACATGTTGTTTTGCCTGTCCGGCGAGCGGACGCTCAGTGTGTTGCACCGAGAAGACGTTAGTAACAACCGCGTGCCGAATGTAGCAGGTCATTAGGTGAAGGACAGAGCCCGGGCACTGCTACGCGACGAACCACGTTCGTTCGGCTGGTTACTGGCTCACTGACCACGAACACCTTATCATCGTGCCTAATCGGGCCTGAGGCGCGACGGTGGTAGAGTTCGGTGAAGATCGGTTCCTTCCGTGTCACAAGTAGAGACGATTCGTGTTCCAGCCGAGCGACGCGCGCGCCGCCGGTTTCCAATCGGACAGGACGTATGCTACAAATGCCTGTCTGGACGCACAGGTTGCGTGAACGGTGTCGGAAAGACCGTGAATGTCAGCAGCAGCGGTATGCGGTTTACAACAGAGCACGCCCTGAGCGTCGGCACGCCGGTGGAAGTAACCGCGGAGTGGCCGGCGCTGATAGATGGCAAGTGCTTGATGAAGCTGGTAATCAAGGGTTGGGTGGTCCGGAGCGATTCGAACAGTGCAGCGGTCAAGATTGAGCATTACGAGTTCCGCACTCGTAAACCGAAGGCCGCTGCTGTCTTGCCTTATCCATCAACCTTTACGAAAGCAGCGAGCTGAGCCCCGTGCAGCCTTTTATTTCACAGAGATCCCAGCCGGTCTCTACAAGACGAATGGCAAGTTTCGCGACCGGCGTGGCGGCATCTTGCAGCCGCTTGCGGCCGAACTCGTGATGGGACGGAGATCGTCGCTGTTCCCGCCTAGACGATCGTCATTGTTCATCTCATTCAGGGGCAGATTGAGGCCAAAGCCGGTGTAATGCGGACACAAGATGGTACCCGATTCCAGCCTCCGGATGCACCTTGCGATGCGCGCCACCGGCGTGGAGACCGCATTCGGAGTTGCGCAATTACACGCTAATAGCCATGTTATCAGGTACCTGTCGGGACGCTAGCGGCACCACTTCATTTTTTTCAAGCGGGCGCCCACCAGCCACTTGGGCATGTTGTTCGTACCGCTTCCAACCTTTATATGCCTTGACAAATATATGCTCCGTAAAGTATACTTAAAGAGTGGAGTCTGTTTTCGAAGTCATTGCGGAGCCGAACCGCCGCGCGATATTGAGCCTGCTGGTCTCGTCACAACAGTCGGTTGGAGAGATCGAGCGTCAACTTTGTATGCCGCAGCCGACCGTGTCCAAGCACCTGCGAGTGCTGCGAGACGCCGGTTTCGTGGAATCCACGGTGGACGCACAGCGCCGTCTCTACCGGCTGAAACCCGAACCATTTCAGGAGGTGGACGCCTGGCTGGCTCCGTTCCGCCGGTTCTGGTCCGCTCACGTAGATGCTCTCGAACGCCACCTCGACCGCATGGATCAATCCACACCAACGAAGAAGAAAGGCAAGGAAAAGACGACGCGGCCCAAACCGCGAACGTGACAAAGGAGAAAAGAAATGAAAATCAAAGTGACCAGCTTATACGTGGACGACCAGGACAAGGCCCTGCGGTTCTATACGGAGGTACTGGGCTTTTCGAAGAAAGCCGATTTCAGTCAGGGCCCATTTCGCTGGCTGACGGTAGCTTCTCCCGAGGAGCCGGACGGCACTGAGCTGCAGCTGGCGCTGAACGACAACCCCGCGGCCAAAGCGTATCAGCAGGCGTTGTTTCAACAGGGCCAGCCCGCGGCCATGTTCTTCACCGACGACGTCAAGGGCGACTACGAGCGGATCAAGGCTGGCGGCGCCGAGTTCACGATGCCGCCCACCGGGGTGACCGGCTCGACCATTGCGATGCTGAAGGACACCTGCGGCAACCTCATTCAGCTCACCCAGCTGGCGCGCTATTAGCGCTAAGAAGAGGAAGGTGACCGATCGGGCGTTTCAGCGGCTTTGGCTGGGGCTGAGCATCTCGTATCTGGGGGACCAGTTCACCATCATCGCCTTGCTTTGGTTCGTGCTGCAGTTGACCGGCTCTGGTGCGGCGGTGGGCTTGGTCATCCTCTGCTTCGGCCTCCCCGGCGTGGTCACCGGGGCGATCCTGGGGCGTCTGCTGGATCGCTACCAGCCGCGGCTGGTGATGGGCTTCGACAACCTCGCCCGAGCGGCGCTCATCGCGGCGATTCCCACGCTCTACGCACTGGGATGGTGGCATGTCTGGCAGGTCTTCCTGCTAGCGTCGCTGGCCGGAGCGCTCTCGCCGGCAACCACGGCTGGAGTACGGGCGTTTGTGCCGCACCTGGTGGCGGACGTCTCCCTCGATCGCGCCAATGCGCTGACCGCGGCCAGCTTGCAATTTTCGTATCTCGCCGGCCCAGTGGCAGCAGGCTTCGCCGTCGCCAGGTTAGGCGGTCCCTGGGCGCTATTCATTGACGCCGCCAGCTTCCTGCTGATGGGCCTGCTGGTGCTGACCCTGCCCACGATCGCTCGCGAACCGCGTGTCGCACAGCATGCGGCGGCCGATCGCTGGCTCGGCTTCGGGGCGCTGTTCAGCCTGCGCTTCGTGCCCGCGCTGACGCTCCTCACGCTGGTGTTCTTCTTCTTCTACGGCCCGTTGGAGGCGGCCCTGCCGGTCTACAGCGGCCAGACATTACACGCCAATGCCGGCGGTTACGGGCTGCTGTGGACCGGCTTCGGCATGGGGGCCTTCGCTGGTGTGCTGACGTTGACCAAGCTCTCGCACCGATGGCGGCCGAGCATCGCCTTACCGATGATCGCGGTGCTGTGGGGAGCGCTGCTGTGCCCCCTGTTTTTCATCCGGCAGCTCCCGCTCGCGATGCTGTTCCTGGGTGTGGCTGGGGCATCCTGGGCGCCCTATACGCCGATGGAAACCACCCTGCTGCAGCGGCTGGTCCCGGCCGGGATACGCGGCCAGGTCTTCGGCGCGCGGCATTCGCTGGTAGTAGCGGCGACGCCGCTGGGAGCCGCGTTCGGTGGCCTGTTGCTGAAGTATCTCCCGGCGCCGAAGGTGATCGCTATTTCCGGCATTGCCTGCATCCTGGCCGGGGTGGGCGGCCTCGTCTCGCCGTCACTGCGTCGGCTGCAACGAGGAAGCCCCTAAATAGCCGCGTACCTTACGCGTGGTTTTCGACGGTGCCCCACGGCGCACTTACTTAGCGGCCAGGTCGTGCAGGGCGGCGGCGATGCAGGCGGCCGCGTCCGGACCGACGGAATTCTCCTCGCCGTACCAGGCCTTTTTGGCGTTCTGCAGGTAGGGCGGCTTTTCGTCCCACTCGGCTTTGGGGATGATGTAGCCGATTTCATCGCCGGCGAGACCGATCAACATCTTGAACGGCGCGTGCAACATGGACTTGATGGGTGTTTCGATGGGCGCATCCGGAAAGTCGGCGCCGGCGTAGCGCGCCACGCCACCTACGCTCAGCTCCGGATACATCTCGCCGGGCACCAGCGCGATGGCCAGCACAGGCTGGCTGCCGGACATGCGGATCAACCCCACGGGCGCGGCGGTGGAGCCGTCCGCGGTGGTCTTCTTGCGTCCTTTGTACAGATCCGCCTGGGCGGCCATTTCGAAGCCGCGGTTGGTCACGGGTATGGTAATGATGCGTTCGGCGAACTCGACATTGTCGATGCCGACAGGTTTGGCTGAGAGCGCGGCATCGGCCGCGAGATCCGCGATGCGGCCGCCGAGGATTTGGGTTTTGCGGAAGCTGTTCTCCGGCGCGATGGTGCCGGTGGCGGGATCTTTGATATTGGCGCCCAGAGGCGACTGCATCCCACCGACCGCGCCGTTCCATAGCACGGCCATACCGCCCAGCCTGGCTTCCAGGCGCTGGTAGAAGAACCCAGGATAGTCGGCGCTGATCTGCGTGTTGCGGGAGCCCAGCGTCTCGGGATGGTTGGCCCAATTCACGGCCGTAGCGATTCGGCGCCCATCCTTAGCGGTGAGCGAAAGGACGATCAAGTCGGGGTCGTGCACCACCGGCGGACGGGTATCGTCAATGAAAGAATCGAGCTCCGCGCTGTGGACCACGGCCAGAGACGGCGTGGCGGGTTCGAGCGCCGCGAGCGCGCCTTTGGCCGCTTCGGCTATGCGATCGACTACGAATGCGTTGTAGGCATCGTCGATTCCGGATTGCCCGGCGCCCGGACCCCAGAGCCCCATGGTGTCGGGGCCTTCATGCACATGGGTGGAAGCGACCACCACATCGGCGCCGGCGACTTTCGCGCGCACGCGCTGGACATCGTCCAAGAAGAAGCCGATCAGATCGACCTCGCACACCACCAGCGGCTTCTGGCCGGCGGCGAACGCCAGGCAGCGCGCATAAAGATCGTCATGCACCGAGACGGCGACGCGATTATGTCCGAAGCCGGCCATATAGACGGGCCGGCCCTCCTGCAATGGCGGGGTGACGACGGTCTTAAAAGCGCCCGCGCGGAACTCCCCGAACAGGGAGCTCGCGCAGGCCAAGAGGAGGAGGAAACGCAACGGCTACACCCACCAGGCAGCGGCGGGCTGCTCTTTCATCACCAGGCCGTTCAGAAAATCGGCGGCTTTGCGCAGGCCTTCTTCAGGCGACAGCAGGCTGTCCTCATGCTCGATGGAGAGCACGTAATCATAGCCGAACATGCGCAGCGTGGAAGCGAACTCCTTCCACCATTCGCCGCCGTGGCCGTAGCCGCAGGTACGGAAGATCCAGGCGCGGTTGCGTTCGTCGGTGTAGGACTTGGTGTCCAGCACGCCGGTGAGCGGCAGGTTGCGCGCGTAGATCTGCGTGTCTTTGGCGTGCACGTGGAAGATGGCGTCGCCCAGCACGCGGATGGCGGCGATGGGATCGATCGCCTGCCAGAACATATGGCTGGGATCGTAATTGCAGCCGATGGACGGGCCGGCGATGGCGCGCAGCTTGAGCATGGTCTCCGGGCTGTAGGCGACGAAGCCGGGGTGCATTTCGATGGCGACTTTGACGCCGTGATCGGCGGCGAATTTGGCCTGCTTGATCCAGTAGGGCGCGACCTTGGCTTCCCACTGCCACTTCAGGATTTCGAGATAGTCCGGGGGCCAGGGACAGGTGACCCAGTTGGGCCACTTGGATTTGTCGCAGTCGCCGGGGCAGCCGGAAAAATCGATGACCACGGGCACGCCCAGCTTTTCGGCGAGGCGGATGGTTTTGCGGCTGACTTCCTGATCGTGCCGGGCGCGCTCCTGGTCTGGATGCAGAGGATTGCCGTGGCAGCTCAGGGCGCTGATGGTGAAGCCGTTGTCCGCCAGCTTCTTCTTGAATTCGTTCAGCTCGGCTTTGCTATCCAACATGGACAGCTTGCAATGTGGATCGCCCGGATAGTTGCCTGTTCCGAGTTCCACCGTATCGACATTGATGCTCTTGAGCTTTTTCAGAACATCGTCGAGGGATAGTTGCGCCAACAAGGCGGTGAATACGCCGACTCTCACTTAGAGGTTCTCCTTTCGGGTGGCTCGAATGCCACCGTACAGAATAGCAGGGCGAGGGGCTTGCGGGCGGGGCTGGGTGGTGTCCTCTAAAGTTGCCGTCGGGGGCTTACGACTCGAGAGCGCCCAAAGGGCTGTGGAAGGGCGATGGGCGAGGTTAATGAACGTTCGTGACTAAACCCTGAAACCGATCCCACAGTTCCCCTAGAGAATCGCTGGGAATTGCCGCATCTGCCTTGTCCGCTATGATATTCCTGCTGGAATCCGACCAAATACCGCACCCCACGTCGTAAATCAGCGCTAGCTTTACGTTGCGGTTTTTTTCGACGAGCTTAATGTCATCGCATCTGAAATACCAGCTTGTCGCGAGGCTGTGGGTGTTCTGACCGCTCACAATGCCAATGGCTAATCCGGCATGCCCGTTGGGAGGCACCAGCAGGTCAAAAGAGTGAGCTTCAATCCTCCCCTGCAACTTCTCTTTTTCGCGGTACGGCAGGTTCTTAGAGTCTAGCTCACGTCGAATCTGGGAAACCAAAACGCTCTCAGGTTCCATGCGATTCTTGTGAACCAGATATACATCTCCGATCATCTTGGCTGTTTCTAAGAATCGCTGAATGGACGTTGCGAGAGCCTTCGCGGAAGTCTCCATTATCAAGTGCCCGTCTCGCACGCTAATGCCAGCCGCGCCGGAAATGCGCTCAATCCTGGCCATCATCCGTTCGGTGATTGTATTGCCAGCGTCCCGGACCTCCCCAAGTGTTCTAGCCGCATCGGAAAGGATGTATTGGTCTTTGCCGATTTTCGTAACCGTTATTTCAATCCGATGGTTAGCGGCAAGGTGAAACGGGAATGAAATCGTTACGCTGCGGTCTTCGACGGACTTGGCGCTCAAGAGTGTGCGATACTCCCGGAGGTAGCGTTCAAGGATCGGCTTGCTCGCTAGGACATTCCGGGCAGCTTCGGCTGTTTTGGCCGTTTTTCGAGAACCTCGATGTTCCATTTCTTTAGCCCCCAATTGAACACGTCAAGCAGTGTTGTGCCTTGCAATTTCGGCCTCGCGACGATTACGTTCGCGTCCCTGTCTACGGCGTTCCAGATATGCTCATGCCATCCCCGTACTCGCTTTCCATCCGGGTTGTCGTCACTGTTCATAGTCTATACCTCGAATGCGCTCGCCGAAGAGCGAAAGGGACGCGCCGGGCAGGTTTCGCGGCAGCCCTGGCAGTGACCGCCGTACTCTAGCCATCACCACCAGCCCTTTTATTGGCGCACGCGAGTCGTTTACGCTGAATATTTCGGCATTGCGCATCATAAACGTATTCGCGCCCGGTTCGCTGAACTGCGGCGGGATCGCCTTGATGTACTTCCGCTGCGCGATGATGTATTCGGCCTCCGCAGTTGTAAATACGGGCGTATCCCATAGAGCATATCACTTGCACGGACGTCTTTATGGATTGAGCGTGGCGATGGCCTGCGATCCGAGAAGCGGAGACGCGGCTCCGGTCAACCCTGGGGGCGATTGCCGGCGAGCGCGGTGGTGGCCAGCATACCGCCCAGCCCCATGGTCTCGACGGCCGACGACGGTACGATCACCATGGAACCCTTCTCCTTGATGGCTTCGTAGAGCATGTTCATGGCGCGCAGGTGCAGCGCCACAGGGTTGTCCTGGTAGGTCAGGGCGGCCTTCGAGAAGTTGTCGGCGATCTCGGTCTCGGCCTGGCCCAGAATGATACGCGCCTGGCGCTCGCGTTCGGCCTGTGCCTGGCGCGACATGGCGTCTTCGAGTTCGTGCGGGATCTTCACATCGCGAATCTCGACGGATTGTACGGTGATGCCCCACGGATTGGTCTTCTCGTCCAGGATGCGCTGCAGTTCGTGGCCGAGCGTTTCGCGTTCGGTGATCATCTGGGCCAGGTGGTGGCGCCCGATGGATTCCCGCAGGGCAGTCTGGGCGCTGAGGGTGATGGCGCCGATGAAGTCCTCCACTTCGAGGATGGATTTCTCGGCGTTCCACACGACCCAGAATATAATTGCGTCGACGTTGACCGGCACGGTGTCGCGGGTGAGGGCCGATTCGGCGGTGACGCTGGCGACGCGCACGCGCTGATCGACGAAGCGGCTGAGCGCATCCACGATGGGAACGATATGGAACACGCCAGGGCCGCGCAGGCCGACATAGCGGCCCAGGCGGAGCACGGCGACCTTTTCCCATTGGTCGGCCACGCGGATGGCGAACATGAGGTAGACGCCGATGGCCCCCGCGACCAGCGCGGGCACGGGACTGTTGGTGACGGACATGACGGCGACTCCGGCCATGATGCAAATGACGCCGAGAGCGGCGCCGATGCTGCTGATGGGCATCTTTTCGCCCTTCTCGAATCCTTCCTGTCTTCCGGACTTCATCATCTTATAGATCATTGAGTTGCTCCTTGAGTTCGTCGACTGTGAATCCGGCGCTGCCGGCGCGCGCCACAAATTCGGAGACAAGCTGCGCCAGCCGGCGGCGGCGCTCGACTTCGTCTTTTTGCACTTCGCGTTGGGCGATAAAGGTACCGGTGCCCTGCTGAGTTTCGAGCACGCCCCGGATTTCGAGCTCGCGATAGGCGCGGACGACGGTGTTGGGGTTGATGGCGAGGTCGACGGCCACCTGGCGGACGGTGGGGATCTGGCCACCCGTGGTCAGTTTGCCGGACGCCATGCCGCCGAGGACCTGGTCGATGATCTGGCGGTAGACGGGGACGCCGCTGTGGAGGTCGAGGCGGAAGGCGAAGGCTTCTGTTTTCGTCATCTATACATATAGTGTACTAGTTAAATGATACAGTCAAGAGAAAAATTACGCGCAGCGGATCGGGACCTATGCGTCAGGCACGCCAGGGGCGCAGGCCGCTCCATTCTTCAGCCAGCACGATGGAATTGGCGGGGTTACGGGGGTCGTACTTCACACAGATGGACCCGAGTGATGCGACGCCATCGGGCACGAATGACGTCAGGCTGGAAACGTCCTGCGAGGCGGTGTATTCCACACCGCGCACCGCGTAGGAATAGAACAGCAGGCCGTCACGAATTTCCAGCAGGTTGGCGTCGCCCATCTTGCCCGTGGAAAGCAGCATCAACCGGCGGCGGCGCTCCCTTTCGTCGGACGAGATCCGGGAACGCAGCCAGGCGCGCACACCGATGGTTACAAGCAGGACAACCAGGACGCATAGCAGCGCCGCGGTAATGCCATAAGCAGCTGTCGACACCGTGTGTTTGAGTTAGCCGGAGTTATCCGGCGACAGGGGCTTCCTGGAACACCTTGGCCCAATCCTTGAGGAACTGATCGAGACCCTTGTCGGTGAGCGGATGATTGAAGAGCATATCCAGCACTTTGAAGGGCATGGTGGCGATATGCGCGCCGGACAGGGCCGCATCGATCACATGCGTTGGCGAACGCAGCGAGGCCGCCAACACCTGGGTTTTGAAGCCGTGAATCTTATATATCTGGGTGATGTTCTTGATCAGATCCATGCCGGTCCAGCCGATATCGTCGAGCCGGCCCACGAAAGGGCTTACGATGTAAGCGCCGGCCTTGGCGGCCAACAAGGCCTGTCCGGGTGAGAAGCACAGGGTGACGTTGACGCGGATGCCGTCTTTGCTCAAGATCGAGGTAGCCTTGATGCCATCCCGCGTGAGGGGACATTTCACGACCACGTTCTTGTGCAAGCGGGCCAGTTCGCGGCCCTCGCGGACCATTTGGCCGGCTTCGGTGGAGACGACTTCGGCGCTGATGTCGCCATCGACGATGTCGCAGATGAGGCGGATCTGGTCTTCGAGCGGCCGGCCTTCCTTGGCGATGAGCGTCGGATTGGTGGTCACGCCATCGACGATGCCCCAATTGGCGCCTTTTTTCAACTCGTCCAGGTTGGCGGTATCGAGAAAGAATTTCACTTTTGCAGCCTCCAGTTCCTTTGGATTATAGCATTCGGAGGGTTATCCCAACAGATCGAGATAGCGGGCTACGGCCTCGATGCCCCGGTAGAAGTTCGGCAGGTGCAGCTTCTCGTTGGGTGCGTGGAGGTTGTCGTCCGGCAGTCCGAAACCCATCATCACGCTGGGAATGCCGAGGCTCTGCTCGAAGGCCGCGACAATGGGGATCGAACCGCCGGAGCGTATGTATACGGTAGGCTTGCCGAAGACTTCGGACATGGCATCGGCGGCGGCGCGGATGAAACGGTTGTCGGGGTTCACCAGCGAGGGGGGCGCGGAGTGGAGCGCCTTCACCTCCGCGGTTACGCCACGCGGGCAGGCCTTCGCGACCGCCTTCTTCAGTTGTTCGGCGGCTTCGGCGGGGTCCTGATCGGCTACCAGGCGGGTGCTGATCTTGGCCACGGCGCGCGCCGGGATGACGGTCTTGGCGCCTTCGCCGATGAAGCCGCCGCGGATGCCGTGGACTTCAAAGGTGGGCCGCGCCCATAGGCGCTCGAACAGGGGAATACCCGGCTCGCCTACCAATTCGCGCGCGCCCATTTCCTTTTCGGTGTAGTCGCGTTCATCGAAGGGCAGGCGGGCCCAAGCCTCACGCTCCTTGGGGCTGGGCGGGACCACGCGATCGTAGAAGCCCGGAATCAGAATGTGGCCGTCGCGGTCCTTCAGGGCGGTGATGATTTCAGCTACCGCCTGCAACGGGTTAGGGGCGGCGCCGCCATATACTCCCGAGTGCAGATCGTGGTTGGCGCCTTCCACGTGCAACTCGGCGTACACCATGCCGCGCAACCCGACGCAGATGGTGGGCAGCTCCGGCGCGAACATTTCGGTATCGCAGATGACGGCGGCATCGGAAGCCAGGCGCGCGGGCTTCTTGGCGACATAGCTTTCGATGTGCTCCCCACCGGTTTCCTCTTCGCCCTCGATCAGGAATTTCACGTTGACCGGCAGCTTGCCGCGGGTCTTCAGCAGGCCTTCCACGGCTTTGATCAGGATGTAGGTCTGGCCTTTGTCGTCGGAGGAGCCGCGCGCGAAGATATCGTGCCCGCGCACCTCGGGCTCAAAGGGCGGCGACTTCCATTCGTCCAGCGGATCTGGCGGCTGCACGTCGTAGTGGCCGTAAAGCAGCAGGGTGGGCTTGCCGGGCGCGCCGGTCCACTCGGCGAAGACCAGCGGATTGCCTTCGCCCTCGATCAACTCGCCGGAGAGCCCGGCGGCGCGCAGTTCGTTCAGGGCGAATTCGGCGGCGCGCCGGATATCGGGCTGGTGCTCGGAAAGCGTGCTGATGCTGGGGATGCGCAGCCACGTCTTCAGGCCTTCGAGGAGGGCGGCTTGGTTCTCCTGGTAGTAATTCATGGCGATTGAACCTCAGTGCCATTGTATGTGAATGCCAGTCCGACGCCGGAATGCCCTCGGAGCCCGGCTGTGCGACGCCCACCTAACCACGTTTCCTGGCCGGCTTCGCCTTAAGACTCCCGGCGTATGCGTAGCTCATTTCGAAGTAGGGTCTGAGCGCATCGGTATCCGCCAACAAAGCGTCGGGGACGGTCACATACTCCTTTTGAACGATTCCGTACGCCTCGACAAGCCTGGTCTTGTACTTCGCCAGAAACTTTTCACGTTCGCCCTTAGGAAGCCGCAGCGCCAGGGCGCCGGAGGAATGGAGGTAGCTGAACATATTTCCGTTGAGGGACGTGTAGGGAACGGTTGCGCCCTTCCGCTCGATCGCGGGGTTGGTCCGGACCAGCTTTTCGTATAGCTTTAGCTTTTCGGGCGGAATGCCGTTCTTCTTGGGTGTGCTCATTGGGCCTCCCCGAGAACCTCGCGCGCCCGATCTACATACGACGCGGCCACCAGCAGACGGAACCCGCCACCGGCCGTGGAGTCGTCCTCCAAGAAAGCCGGGATCGCAGCCGATTGCAACAGCGCGCGCGCCGCCTTGGCCTGTTCGCGCGACGTGAAGATGGCAGCCGCGGCCAGATCTTCCTCTTCCTCCTGCTCGACTACGGTTTCGGAAACCTCTTCGGACTCCGGTGCGATTTCCGCGGGCTCCGCGACCGGCTTCGCGGGCCGAATCGTGCGGCGGGGCGGCGCAGCCGACAGACCGCGGCGCGCCAGTTCGGCATCGTAGCATTGCCGAGCGAGATCCGTGAGCTCATCCCTGACGAGCGATCGCAATTCCTCATCGGGCATCTCGGCATATAAATGTTTGAAATCATCCGCGCTGAATTTCATGGGTCCTCCGTGAGACCCGGTATTATAGCGCCTTGGACGGACTCGCAGGCTAGAGCCTGGGCCACCAGGAAACGCCGCTCGGGCGCGGAGCACGAGCAGTCCAAGGCGGCGCGAAAGCAAGCCGCGGCTTCCGTTCGGCGGCCGAGTTCGAGGAGCAGATGGCCGCGCACGGCCAACAGCAGATAATAGCCGCGCAGTTTGGGATCGGCGGCCAGCGGCTCCAGGGCGGCCAGCGCCTCCGCGGGGCCGCGCACCCTGGCCACTGCCACGGCGCGATTGAGCGCCACTACCGGCGAAGAATTCAGCGCCAGCAATTGATCGTACAACTCGAGGATCATGGGCCAATCGCGCGATTGCGGATCGAGCGCGCGCGCGTGGGTGGCGGCAATGGCCGCCTGCGTATGATATTCGGAGACATCGTCGCCGGCCATGGAGCGATCGAAGTGATGAAACCCGAGCGCGATCAGGCGCTGGTCCCAGCGGCTGCCGTCCTGATCTTCGAGCAGGATCAGGTCGCCCGATTCATCCACACGCGCGGGCAATCGGGCGGCCTCCAGCGCCATCAAGGCGACCAGCGCATCCGCGCGCGGCACGGCGATGGACGAGGCGGCCACCAGACGGCCGAGCCGCAAAGCCTCCAGGCAGAGATCCTGGCGAATCAGGTCCTCGCCGGAGTGCGTGGCGTATCCTTCGTTGAACATGAAGTAGATGACTTCGAGCACGGAATCGAGGCGCAGTTTCAGCTCGGGCCCATGCGGCATGTCGAGCGTGAGGCGGCCGTCGCGGATCTGGCGCTTGGCGCGGACCAGGCGCTGGGCGATGGCGGCGTCGTCGGCGAGGAAGGCGCGGGCGATCTCGCGCACGCCGAATCCACCCACGGTTTTGAGACTCAGGGCCACGCGGGCGTCGCGCGGAATATCCGGATGGCAGCACATGAAGATCATGCACAGCTCGTCGTCGCGAAGCTGCTCTTCCAGGTGGGGATCGTCCGGAGCGGCGGCGCTGGAACGAGAGAGTTCGGCTACGATGGCGCCGGTCTTCTCGCCGAGTGTGCGGTTGCGGCGAACGGCGTCGATGGCGATGTTGTGAGCTACGCGGAAGAGCCAGGCGGCGGCGTTTTCGGGAACACCCTGGTAAGGCCAGCTTTGCAGGGCGCGCAGCATGGCCTCCTGGACGGTTTCTTCCGCCATTTCCAAATGGGCCGGGCCGAGCAGCCGCGTTAGATGCGCGACCATTCGGCCCGCCTGGTGCCGGAAGAGGTGCTCGAGCAGCACGCCGGCATCGGGAGATGCGGCTAGGTTCCCCAGACTTGCCTTACCTCGATGGTGCCGCCGTGCTCGAGCGTGGGGTGGTCCATGGCCAGACGCACGGCGGCGTCGTAGTCGGCGGCCTCGATGGTGTAGTAGCCGCCCAGGATTTCCTTGGTTTCGCTATAGGGACCGTCGGTGGTGCGGATCTGGCCGCCCTTGGAGCGCATGACGCGGCCGGGGTCTTCAGTCAACCGATGGGCGTCGCGGGTGAAAGGCTTTTTCGTCCAGGCCATGTATTTCTCCATAGCCTTCTGCATTTCCTCCGGGCTGAGCTGATGAAATCCAGCCGGGTCGTCGTGTAGCAATAGCATGAAATGTGGCATCGTCTTCTCCTATTTTACGCGCGTGTATTGCGCGGTTTCGGCCAACTTCCGTTGGCCGTTTTCGTAGAACTCCCATTGGGTGTTGAGGTGATCGCGATCGGCGATGCGAATCGTGGCATTGTGCATATGCCCGCCGCCCGGCGTCAGATTGGTGGCATCCAGGAACTCGAAAGCCACTTCTCCGGTTTCGGGGTCGAAGGCGCGCGCCTGCATGCGGGGCTGGTTTCCCGCCATGCAGTAGTGGGTCAACAGCAGGCGGTCGCCGTCCAGGTAGTAAACGGTCAGCATGGCCGGCATTTTTTCAGCGGATTCCTTTTCGACGAGGGACGTTCCGCCGGCGATGAGTTCGTAACTGAGGTGGGCCTTGCCCATTTGGGTGTCGGCTTCCCACTCGCCCACCAGGGTTTTGAGCCGGGCGTAAGCCGCCGGGCCGGGGGGATCTTCGGATTTCGGACCGGCGGCCCGCACTGCGGCGGCGGTCAACAATACGGTTGCGATAACAAGAAGGTGTCGTTTCATTGTTTCTCCTGGATTGCTCTTCTGGGTTTTGCTTGTTGCAACCTTATAACGAACCGGGACGCGTGAAATCGACATGCGGGGCGAAAAAAAGTTCGGGTCCGCGCACGCATACGCCTGGCTACACAAAAAACTGAGCGAAATGGGCGTCCGCGGCGTCCAATCATAGATATCACATGAGCTCTCGCACTTTCCTCGGCAGCATTCGGTCGAGCTTGCTGTTTTCCCTGCTGTTTAGCATGCTAATTACCAGATCTGCGTTCGGGCAGCTGGCCTCGTTTCCCAAGCCGGCATACTTCCGTGAGACCTTCGCGAGTCCGGTGACGAAGGTAGAGCTAGAGCCCCCGGCGCGGCTGGACGACTATGTGGTGGACGGCAAGCTGGAGTTGTCGCTGCGCTCGTACCTGGAACTGGTGATGGCCAACAATACGGATATCGCGATCCAGCGGCTGACCGTGGACCTGGCGCAGAACGCCATTACGCGGGCGTTCGCTGCGTTCGATCCGCTGGCCACCGCCAGCTTCAGCAGTACGGAGCAGCGCACGCCATCGGGCGATCAACTTACGTCTGGTGCCGGCGCCAGCACGCTGGTCGAGGTCATGCAGCCCGCTTTATTCGAATACGCGCAGACCCTGCCGACCGGCTTGCAATACAACGTCCAGTTCGCCGCTTCGAAGCTCGCCACCAACAGCGGATTTTATTATTACAATCCTACCCTTACTTCCAGCTTGCAGTTGAACATATCGCAACCGCTGATCAAGAATCGGGGCACGTACATCAACCGGGTTCCCATCTTGGTGGCCAGCAGTAACTTGCGGAAGACGGAGTACGATCTGAAGACCAGCCTGTTACAACTGGTCAGCAACGCCGAGAACGCCTACTGGGATGCGGTACTGGCGCGTGAAAACCTGCGCGTGGCCGAGAGCGCCCGCGACCTGGCGGACCAGGCCCTGAAGCGCGCGCAACGGGAGTTGGAGTTGGGCGCGCTCTCGCCGCTGGACATTTACAATCCGGAGCAACAATACGCCACATCGAAGATCGGTGTTTCGCAGGCCCAGTATTCACTGAAGCAAACCGAGGACGCGCTACGCCGGCAGATGGGGGCGGATCTGGATGCGAAGATTCGCACGCTGCCCATCGTACTGACCGAAACCGTGGGACCGGAAGCTGACGCGCCGCCGATCGACGCGGAGAAGGAAGTGCGGAAAGGTTTGGCCGCGCGGCCGGACCTGAAGTCGGCCCTGCAGAATCTGGACACGGACGATCTGGGAATCAAGCTGGCTAAGAACGAGCTCCTCCCGGATCTGGAATTGACCGGCGGTTACTCGACGCAGGGGCTGGGCGGGAACTTCTATCCTTCGATTAGCAACCTCCCAAGCGGCAGCACCGGCGTGGTGCCCACGGGACCTCCGATCCCGGGCGGTTTCGGCGATGCCTTGAGCCAGATGTTCGGCTTCGGCTATCCGATGTATTCCTTCGGGCTGACGCTGACGCTGCCGATCAAGAATCACCGGGCGTCGGCGGACATGGCGGACGCGCTGGTGACGAAAAAGCGCGACACGCTGAACGTGCGCACGGTGCGGCAGCAGGTGCGGCTGGACGTGCTGACGGCGGTGAGCCAGGTGGAATCCAGCAAAGACGCCATGAAGCTGTCGGTGGTCGCGCAGGATTTCTCCCGGAAGTACATGGAAGCGGAGCAGAAGAAATACGAGTTGGGCAACAGCACGATCTTCTTTGTGCTGCAGGCGCAGGGGGCGCTGGCAACGGCCGAGTCGAGCGTGGTGCAGAATTCGGTGGGCTACCGGCGGAACCTGATGAATCTGCTGTTGCGGACGGGGGATCTGCTGGAGGCGCGGGGGATCACGGTACAGTGAGCCTGGCGCCGTGAGCGGCGAAGGATCAGCGGTGGTGGACGACGGCAAAAAGCTTGCGGTGCAACTCCTGCAACCGTTGCTCGCGGCTCTGATGCACGCGCGCAGTGGCTTCCAGGGGTTGCGTCGCGGGGGCATCCGGATCGATGGTGAAGCGTTCCGCCAACAAGCGCTCATATTCGTCGATCTCGGGTTCCGCCTGGGGATTGGCATTCAGAATCGCCGTCTTCGTCTCCTGACGCATAGGTTCCATAATTCAGTCCCTCTATCTACTCAGTTTAGCGCGTACGCGATCAGCGACGAACTGCCGCGTGATGCGGTCGTTTTCGCACGCATTCGGATCGCTTGGGGGAGCGGCCATCCAATAGTTGTCCATGATGGCGGGCACGTTCGGGTCGATGAGCTCGCAATGGCAAGACTGCCACCCCGGCGGATAGCCGAGATGGTCGCGTGTCATATCGGAAGCCATGGCGGTTCCGTTGTATGTCGCAAAGTTGAACGGAATGGGCCGGCCGCGCTTGCAGTTCAAGGCGGAATTACTGTCTACATACAGATCCACGATGCTGCCGTTGCTGTAGCTCGAAATTGCATGATGAAACTCGTGCACCGCCGTCAGCGAAGTGGAAGCGGAGTGGATTGCAATGGTTCCCGGAATCAGGCACTGGTAGCGGTGAGTCAGCGCCTGCCCGTCCAGAGTGAACGGGACTCCGGCTTGCGCATCGTCGTCGGAAGTGAACCAGGCGCTCGCGCGGGTGTGCGTTCCCGACTTGGACACGGCGTAGACCACGTCCGCGTTGAGGCTCCGCGCGGCCAGAAAGGCGCGAAAGACCGCGCGCCGGGCAATCAAGAGATTGCTGCTGGGGTCCTGTGCCACCAGCGAGTTCGGATCGGCGAGCGGCAATCCCGATTCGAATAGGGAGGTCACGCGGACCAAGGGTGCGATTGCTGGATCCGAGAGCACTGGCTCCAACTGGTTCGGCAGTCCGCCGAAGAGCGATTGGTTGATGTAGTCCGCGCAGGCGTCGAAGGCCGCGGGGTCTGAGACGATCGGGTCGATGACGAACTGGCCCGTTTGCCACGGGGCTTCGAGCGCGGGATTCGCCGCGATACATATGGTGAAAGGATCGGATTTCGTGGTATCGCCCGCGCGCAGAATACTGATTACAGGATTTGCCATACGGTTACCTTAAACGAGTGAATAGGTCGCTGTTGGTAAGCGTACCCAGTCCCAATCCGGTTGCCAGGGAGCTGTACCAATAGCTGCCGTTGTCGGGGGGATTGCCGTCCTTGATCATGGCAATCAGCACCATGAAGCCGATGATCTCGGTAACACTCATATCTACGGCGTAGTAGTGACGCATCACCCAGGCCGTAATATTGCCGGGGTTCTGTGGCGGATTGCCTGTGGCAACTGGTGCGGGCTGCGGCGGGGTCGTGGAGGACAAAATCTTTACGAAAATTCTTATCCAATAGCCCAGGAAGATGCCGGACAGCCCGAAGAACAGGTATATCGCCACGGAGATGGTGGGCGCGGCGGTTATCGGGTAAAACTGGACGACCGACCTCGACACGCCACCCTCGGCGTAATCGAGCGACAGTTGAATACGGTACTCCGCTTTCTGCAGTTGGTGCGGGTCCGGCGTGACCGAAAAGCTTCGCGAAACGGAACTGGCGATAGAGCCTAGATCGACGGACACGCTGGCAGCGCTCCCGGCCTTTGGTTTGCCTTGGTCGCTTATAGACAAGCCTTGAGGCATCGCAATTACCAACTTGGCGGCGTCGATCTGCTTGTTGGTATCGATTGCCACGACCAATTGCACCGGTAGGCTCCGCATCGCGCCGGTTGGAATCCATTGTGGAGTGACTCTGACCGTCGCAGGCGTGACCTGCGCGAAGGAGAGACTGTGAGTTAACAGACAAAGAAAACAACCAGTCGCGGATTTCATTGCCTTCTTTGGGATAGTGAAATGAATGCAGAAATCGTTACAACCGGACCGCTCCCCAGTCAAGAGCTAGCTATTGGTAAGCTCCTTAGCCCCGCGCGGCTTGCAGCTTCTTCGCCCCGCCAGAATGCCGCGCATATATTCTGCAGCCAGTTGCGCATTCTTATCCACGAAGTCCAACCTCACCCCTGGAAGTACATGGAAGCGGAGCAGAAGAAATACGAATTGGGCAACAGCACCATCTTCTTTGTGCTGCAGGCGCAGGGGGCGCTGGTAACGGCCGAGTCGAGCGTGGTGCAGAATGCGGTGGGCTACCGGCGGAACCTGATGAATCTGCTATTGCGGACAGCGGATTTGCTGGAGGCGCGGGGGATCACGGTGCAGTGAGCCTGGCGCCGGCCGGCGCAAACGGCCCGCGCGCGTTTTCGAGGCGGACGGCCAACTCCAGCAGGAGTTCCTCTTCATAAGGCCGGCCGACAAGCTGCACGCCGATGGGCAGCCCGCCGGCGGACCTCCCGAACGGGATTACTACAGCCGGCAGGCCCAGCAAATTGAATGGAGTGGCCGGCATCATGGCTTGAAACAGGCCGATCTCTTCGTCTCCGACTTTCCAGCGCCGCGAACGGTGCGGGAACGCTGTCACCCCGCAGGGCGGCATCAGCAGCACGGGGAAGTTTTCCATCTGGCGCAGCAGGCCGGCGCGCATCCGGTCGCGCTTGGCCAGGTTCAGCAAGAGCTGTTCCACGCCGGGCGCAGGCTGTTCCAAAGCTTCTTTCAAGAATTCGGTGGCGGTCCAATGCGCGTCGGCCTCGCGGCCCTGGATGGTCTGCTGCGTCAACCTCGCCGGCAATTGGCCGAAGAAGAACCACCACAGATTCGGCGCGCGCTCCAGACCTTGCGGCGCAAAAGGCTCCGTGGGGATCATGAGATCGGCGAGCGTGTGGGCCGCCTGCTGCACCGTTTGCCGGATCTCGGGATCGACTGGCACGCTGTAGAACTGCTCGACGACCCCGACACGCAAACCGGCAATATGCGACGGCTGCAACGGCACGGGCGCAGAGAAGGGATCCTGGCTGTCGTATCCGGCCAGCGCGGCGAACAGCAGGCGGAGGTCTTCGGCCGAGCGCGCCAGGGGACCGGCTACGCTGAGCAATCCGCCGGGATGGTTCATCACCGGAAAATGGCCGTTTGCGGAGATGCGGCCGGGGGTCGGTTTCAGTCCGGCTATGCCGCAGAAATGCGCCGGAATGCGGATGGAACCTCCGCCGTCGCTGCCGATGCCTCCAGCCGAGCAGAACGAAGCAATGGCGGCCGCCTCGCCGCCGCTGGATCCTCCGGGCGTGCGCTCCAGGTCCCACGGATTGTTGGTGCGCCCGGTGATGAAGTTGTCCGTTTCGTAGTTGGAGAGAAATTCGGGCGTGTTGGTTTTGCCCAGGACGATCGCACCGGCGGCGCGCAGGCGGGCTACGGCGGCGGCGTCCTGCGCGGCTTTGTGACCCAGGCGAAAACGGCTGCCGCACAGCGTGGGCAGGCCGGCTATGTCGAAGCTATCCTTGACGGTCACCGGAACGCCGTGCAGCAGGCCCAGCGACTCGCTGTGCATAACGGCGTCTTCAGCGAGCCGGGCGGCGGCACGGGCTTCATCCCCAAGCACGGTGACGAAGGCGTTGATGCGGGGATTCTGCGCAGCGATGCGGGCGAGGTGGGACTCGACCAATTCAACGGGCGAAATGGCGCGATCGCGCACCATACCGGCCATCAGGCACAGGGAGCTTTGTACGAGCATGAAAGCCCAGTGTAATCCGGGCAGCGCCGCTATTCGTACTTGAGTGCCGACATGGGATCGATACGCGCTGCGCGCAGCCCCGGCGCCAGCGCGGCGCCCAGGGCAACCAGGGCCAACAGCGCCGCCGCGCAGGTGAGAATCACGGGGTCGGCGGCTTTCACTCCGAACAGTTGCGATTCGACCAGGCGGCTGAGAGCCAGCGCGGCCGCCGACCCAATGACGATGCCCGCCAGCGCCAGGCGCGCGGCCTCCAGCACGACCATGCGCAGCATGTCGCCGGGTAGCGCGCCCAACGCCATGCGCAAGCCGATTTCGGCGGTGCGCCGCGCGACGGTGAAGGCCACGATGCCGTACAGCCCTAATGCGGCCAGCAGCGTGGCCAGCGCGCCGAACGCCACCGAGAGCATTGCCAGCAGCCGCTCGACGTAGATCGAATCTCCTATGAGGAGGGTGATCGGGGACATTTCCCAGAGCGGCACGTTGGCGTCGGCCGAGCGCGCCACCGCGCGGATGGACGGCCCGAGCAAACCGGCATCGCCCGCGCTACGTACGTAGAACATCAGGCTGGAGGGTTTGTCCCACTGGCTGAGAGGAAAGTACAGAGCCTCGCGGGCCGGATCTCGCGAAGTGCCGCGGCTGTCGCCCACGACGCCCACAATTTCGCGGTCGAGTACGGGGTGGTTGCTGCCGCCAAACATCAGATGCAACCCAAGAGGATTGCGGCCGCTGCAGTAACGCTTGACGAACGCTTCGTTGGCTACCACGGCCTTGGGCGCCGCGCCATCCCGCTCGCTGAACTCGCGGCCGGCGCGTACGGGGATATCGAGCGCGGCGAAAAAGCCGGGATTTACGGCAATCTCCTGGACATCCACCTCATCTTCCGGTTTCGGCGGATGGTATCCCTCGAGCGTGATGTTGGCGGAGTGGTTGGAATTGGAAAACGGTCCACCGCTGGCCGCGCCAACACCCGTGACGCCGGGCACGGTCGAGATCCGCTGTTTCAAATCGGCGTAGTATGCGACAGAGTCCGCCAGGTTCGGGCGGCTGCGGGAGGCATCCACTTTGAAAGTGAGAAGATTCTGAGGCCGGAATCCCAGGTCGATGCGGGCGATGTTGAAAAGCGTGCGGCCGAATAGTCCGGCGGCCACCACCAGCACCAGCGAGAGCGCCACTTGCGCGGTGACCACTACCTTGCGGAGCCACACCGTGCCGGTAGGCGGGGCGGTGGCTGCGCCGCATCGTAGCGCCCCGGCGAGATCGGGACGCGTGGCCTGGATGGCCGGCACAAGCGAGAAGAGCAAACCGCTGAGCAGCGCCGTGGCGAACGTAAAGGCGAGCAGCCACGGGTTCAGGCCGGCCGTGACCCAATCGCCCGCCAGATCTTGCGGGAGCATCCGGAGCAGAGTGCGGGTGGTCCAATCCGCCACCAGCAAACCGAGGGTGCCCCCGGCCAGGGCCAGCGTCAGACCTTCGAGCAGGAGCTGCCGGATCAAGTCCCAGCGGCGCGCGCCGATTGCCAGCCGGATACGCAACTCGCGCTGCCGGGCCGTGGCGCGCGCGATGGTGAGGCTGGCCACGTTGGCGCAGGCAATCAGGAGCACCAAACCGACCATGGCGGAGAGTGCCAGCAGCGCTCCCTGGTTGTTCTTGCGAAGCTCGTTGATGCCTTGCGCGGCGGCGCGGAGTTCGAGGCGCGCGTTGCGATAAGCCTTCGCGTCGCTGGCATGGACCCCGGGGCGCGCCAACTCAGCGTTGAGCGCCGCGCGGTAAGCCGCGACGGCTGCCGCCCGGGTTTTTTCGAAGGGAATGCCCGCTGACGTGCGCGCCATGATGTTCAACCATCGGAAGCGCGGATTATCCAAGGCATTCCAAGTCGGAACGGCTGCGCCGAGCATCGTAATGGGCACGTAAATATCCGGCATGTTGCCGGGGGATATTCCGTTGAAACCCGCGGCGGACACGCCGATTACGGTCATCGGGAATCCATTCAGATGGACGGTCCGGTTGACGATGGCGGGGGTGGCGGCGAAGCGTTTGACCCAATAGGCGTGGCTCAACACGACCACGGGGTGCGCCATGGGCGCGTCATCGTCGGCGGTTGTGAACAGCCTTCCGGCGGCCGCCCGCACGCCCAGCACGCCGAAGAAATTGCCGGATACCAAGTCGGCGCCGGCGGATTCGGCATTCGCCTGATACAGGATCGTCACCGCCGTTCCAGCACGGGCTATCACGCCGCTGAATGCGCGGCCATCGTCGCGCAAGCGCAGATACATAGGATACGAGAAGACCGATTCGCTGTTGTCCTCGACGGCGGTGCCCGCCAGGCCGTCTTCACGGTGCAGCAACACCAGACGCGCCGGATCGCGGACCGGTAACGTGCGCAGCATCACCTGGTCCACCAGCGAGAAGATGGAGGTATTGGCGCCAATGCCGAGGGCCAGGGAAAGCACGGCGACCAAAGCGTATCCGGGACTCTTGCGCAGCACGCGCAGCGTGTAGCGCATGTCGCGCCAAAACGTTTCCATGAATCCGATGGTGTTCATGCGATAGATCTCCTCGCGAATCAGGGCAGGATTACCGAGTTTCCGGCGCGCTGCAGAGCGCGCTTCCGCAGGCGGCATGCCGCGCGCCAGGTTGTCGGCCGTTTCGATCTCGATATACTGCTCGACTTCTTCGGCGCGCTCCCGGTCCCACTCCGTGCGGCGAACGAACCGGCTCCATTCCATATCCGGCTACTCCGCCACGGGACGCAGCACCTGGTTCACCGCGCGCACGAGGCGGTCCCAATGGCTGGTCTGCTCGGCCAATTGTTTGCGTCCGGCGGGTGTCAGGCGGTAATAGCGCGCGCGGCGGTTATTTTCGGAGGTGCCCCAGAAGGAGGCGATCCAGCCGCGCACCTGGAGCCGGTGGAGCGCGGGATAGAGAGAACCGTGTTCGACCTGGAGGACATCTTCGGAGCGGCGCTCGATGGCGTGCGCGACGGTGTGGCCGTGCGCGGGGCCGAGGACGAGGGTTTGTAGAATCAGCAGGTCGAGCGTTCCCTGGAGCATTTCCCCGGCCAGCGGTTGCCGATCTTTGATCGCCATATTCCTATACCCATAGACGATCGACTGGAGTAATGGATAGGAGGGATGGAATAATTTTGTTTGATAGGGTTTGGGGTTCGGAAGGTGATCGAGGGAGGAGCGGGAAAGCCACGGGCGGCTCCGGAGGCCCGCCGCAGGCGTGGACGCCAGGCGTGGACGCCTGCCCCACTGGCCCACTGGAATGATAGGGTGTGAGGGAAACGGGTATAATGCTTCCGGAGGGTCTTATCATGCTGACCCGATTCGCGGGAATCGCGCTGGCGCTGGTTTGGATGGCATCCCAGGGGGCGGCCCGCAAGAACGACAGCACCGCGCCGGCCGAAACGCGCGGCGAAAACGAATCGGTGGTGATCACCGCCACGCTGTATGCGAAACCCGAAGCGGTGAAGGAAGTGGTCGGTTCGGACCTGGGTGGGCACTATATCGTGGTGGCGATCGAAGTGACGCCTCGCTTCGGCAAGGAGGTGGCCGTCAACCGCGACGATTTCGTGCTGAAGACCGACAAAGATGGCGAGAAGAGCGGGCCTTTCGCGCCCAGCCAGATTGCGGGGCGGGGCGCCATGATTGTCCGGCAGACCGGCGGTGCGGGCGCCACGGGGATGCACGATAACGACGGACCCATCTGGGGCGGCATGCCCGGTACGATGGGGCAACCGCGGAGGGTGGGCGGCGATGGCGTAGGCAGCGCAGGCGCGCCCGAAGGCGCCGAAGCCAAGACGCGCACAGGATCCAGCGAAAAAGAGGATCCCATGCTAGCCGTGTTGAAGCAGAAGGAGCTGCCCGAAACAAAGACCGATAAACCTGTTTCGGGGCTGCTGTACTTCCCGATGGAGAAGCAAAAGGCCAAGGACCTGGAACTGCGCTACGCGGCTACCGACGACAAGATCACGATGCGGTTCCGCCTAGAGAAGAAATGATGCGGACCGCGGATATCGATACGCCTGCCCTGCTGGTGGACCTGGAGGTGATGGAGCGCAATCTGCGGCGCGTCGCGGATTACACGCGGAAGCACGGCCTGCGGCTGCGCCCGCACACCAAGACGCACAAATCGCCACGCATCGGGCGGCGCCAATTGGATCTGGGGGCCGCGGGCCTGACCGTAGCGAAGGTGGGCGAGGCGGAGGTGATGCTGGCGGCGATGCCGGAAGCAGGGCCGGCCGACCTGCTGGTAGCCTACCCGGTGATCGGACACGCGAAACTGGAACGCCTGATGGCCGTCGCGCGGCGCGCGCACGTGACAGTTTCGCTCGATAGCCTGGCCGCCGCGCGACAGCTTTCCGAGGCGGCGCAAGCGGCGGGCGTGAAAGTCGGGGCGCTAGCGGAAACCGATGTGGGGATGGGTCGCGTGGGGGTATCGCCGGGCGCGGAACTGCTCGGCCTGGCACGCGGCATCGAACGCCTGGCCGGCCTGTCGTTCGAAGGCATCGCGTTCTATCCGGGCCATATCAAGGCCAACGGCGAGGCGGGCCGGGAAGCTCTGACCGCGCTGGGCGGCGTCATCCAGCGGATACTCGCCGATTTCCGCCGGGAAGGCATCGAAGCGCGCATTGTCAGCGGCGGATCCACACCATCGCTCTACCACTCGCACGAGTTGGAGGGCCTGAACGAGATCCGCCCCGGGACATACGTCTACAACGACTGGAACACGGTGGCGAGCGGCGCCTGCACCGAGGACGAGTGCGCGGCGGCGCTGCTGGTGACGGTGATTTCGACAGCGCGGCCCGGCCAGATCATCGTCGACGGCGGCTCCAAGACGTTTTCGTCGGACCGCTTTGCAGGATCGGCCGAATCCACCTTCGGCCATGTGGTGGAAGCGCCCGGGGCGGTGTTCCATAAGATGAACGAGGAGCACGGGTACGTGGATGTGACCAAGTGCGACAGGAAGTTTGAAATCGGAGAGCGTCTGACTATCATTCCGAACCACATCTGCGTGGCCGTGAATCTGCACGAGCGGGTTTACGGAATCCGCGGCGGAGAGCTGGAAGAAGTTTGGGAAGTGGCTGGGAGAGGCAAGCTGCAATAGCAAATAAAACCGGGTCCTGGGCTCGGGGTCTTAGGTTCCGGCACCTATTACCCACCACCCAGCACCCGCTGATTTTCTACTTCACTTCGCTGACCGTGATGTTGTCGGCGTCAATCTCGCCAACCAGCGTGACCTTTTCGCCGGCATGTTCGACCACTTTGTCCTGATTCGCGATTTGAAACACCTTGCCGTCGGGAGTGACCAGAACGGCCTTATCGCCCCGCTTGATGCAGCTTTTCGCGCAGCCTGCATGGCTGTCGGCAGCGACTTTAGCCGCGCCCTGCTTGGTGGTGCAGCCGGCGTCGGAGATGTAGCCACTCCACTCGGCCGCCATGGCGGTCATGGCAAGCGCCGAGACAAACGTGAAACCCAGTACTAACTTTCGCATGCAACCCTCCTTGGGATGGTGCCAGTCATAACGACTATACTCCAACTGACGGAGTACGGGCAAGCTGGAGAGGCTTATTCCGCGTTAAATCGGATACTGCGGCGCCGCCCGAGGATTTTTGGTGATGAAAAGCACATGCAGGCGTGGGATTGCCCCCTCAAACAGGCGTGCAGACACGGCACGTTAAGAACGTGCGCCACGGAGCATGCGTTCGGTCAATGTGACCCGGCGCGGCGAGAATTGTGAGGCGGCGGCTTTCAAATAGGGCCGGAATTCGCGCACCCAATACGACACATATCCCGTAGCGCGGATTTCGTGCATGGTGGCGCCGTAGTGATCGAGCAGGACTCCGGCTACGATCTGGCCGGTGCGGCGGGCGGCTCCTTTGGCGCAACGCGAGAGCCAGAGCAGGTTTTCCGGAATGCGGCTCACCGCGGATAAGGCCATCAGCGTCGATACCTGGAACACGGGGCGATCCTGCGCGGCGGCGGTAGCTTTCAATTCTTCCCAGCTTCGCCGCAGCGCGCCGCCGGATGGCAGATGCGGCGTGGGGAGTTTGGCGGCCTCGCGCCGCAGATCGGACCATTCACGCCGCAGACTTGGCACGTCGAGCGGCGGCGTGTTGGCGGTCTGGGCCAAGCGGCCCGCCGCGCCTTCCAGACCATCCAACAATTGGTCGATGGTTTCGTAATCGGCGCCGGGGGCGAGCAGCCCTTCTTCCTTCAGGCTCTGGGCGATCTCGCGGATCAGTTGGCGCCCGGTGCCGGAAAGATCGGCCAGCGCGGCCAGCACCCATACGGGCGAAGCGCTGAAGG
>Ga0302324_100002149_pt1 | contig 46506 bp, 38 predicted proteins | sample Palsa_T0_1_FD_201949 | JGI IMG/M metagenome (GOLD analysis project Ga0302324, IMG submission 201949) | Peat permafrost microbial communities from Stordalen Mire near Abisko, Sweden - Palsa_T0_1 | ecosystem: Environmental > Terrestrial > Soil > Palsa > Peat permafrost | place: Sweden: Abisko... | reverse complement strand
GTGCTACGTTCTGATTGCCTTAGCCGACGTAATTCCAACGAACCTCAAAGCGAAGCGCCGAGGTTGCAGCCCCGCTATAATCCGACTTGGCTGAAAGCTGAGGGCTGACAGCTGATAGCTGCTCTATCCCATGCGCTTCGAACTCTTCATCGCGACCCGCTACCTGCGTGCTAAAAGAAGACAGGCCTTCATCGGCATCATCACCGGCATCTCCGTCGCCGGCGTTGCTGCCGGCGTCGCCTCGCTCGTGGTCGCCATGGCCATCACCAACGGATTTCGCCAGGACCTCCAGCAGCGCCTGCTCGGTTCCACTTCCCACATCAGCCTGCAGCGCATCGCCGATGACGGCATCCACGACTGGCCCGCGCTCATGGACCGCCTCTCCCAGCAGCCACACGTCGTAGCCGCCGCTCCCGCCATCTTCGAACAAGTCCTGATCTCCCGCGGTCCCCGCGCCCGCGGCGCTGTACTCAAGGGCATGATCCCCAAGTACGAGCGCAAAGTCGGCGACTTGTTAACCACGGTGAAAGAAGGTTCAGCCGCTGAACTCGAAGATGCCGATGTGGCGAGGAATGTGGCGGGGAATGAGGCGGGGGATGTGGCGCGGAATGTGGCGCGGCCGCCCTCGCCCACGCAGCCAGCCGCCACAGAAGATGCAAGCCACCCGACAGACTCCCTAGCCGCCGTCCAGCAGCGCCTCTCCGCCATGCCTCCCATCGTCCTAGGCAAAGACATGGCCGACAACCTGGGCGTCACCGTCGGCGATCCCGTGCTCGTCGTCAGCCCGCAAGGCGAACTCACTCCCTTCGGTATGGTCCCCAAGTACAACCGCTTCCGCGTAGTCGGCATCTTTAACTCCGGTTTCTTCGATTACGACTCCAGTTGGGCCTTCGTCCGCCTCTCCGATGCGCAGCGCCTGTTCGGCCTCGGTGACCTGATCTCAGTAATGGAATTCAAGGTCGATGACATCTACAAAGCCGACGTCATCTCCCGCCAGCTCGAAGACGCCGCCGGCAAAGGTTTTATGGCCACCAATTGGATGGAGCAAAACAAGCCGCTGTTCCATGCGCTGAATGAGGAGAAGCTTCTTACGCGGATTACCGTGGGCTTGATTGTTGTCGTCGCGGCTCTGAACATCCTGATCGCTCTCATCATGATGGTCATGGAAAAAACCAAAGATATTGCGGTATTGATGTCGATGGGAGCATATCGATCACAAGTACGCAATATCTTCATCGCTCAGGGCGTGTTGATTGGTGCAGTCGGTACTGTACTCGGTCTTGCCATCGGCTATGTTCTCTCCTTCGCTGGGGGACACTACCACGTGATCACGCTCTCGCCCGAGGTCTACTCGATCGATTACGTCCCTTTCGCACCAAAATTGGCCGATGGAATATGGGTAACTGCGTTTTCCTTGATCGTGTCCTTCGTCGCCACTCTCTATCCCTCGTGGTCGGCGGCGCGCATACTCCCCGCAGAGGCGCTGCGCTATGAGTGAAGACATCTTGGCCACGCGAACTTTGCAGTTTGTCGAAAGACCCTATTTTAAGTGGCGCAGCGCTTCCAGCGCTGCGATCAAACCTCACCTCTTGCCGGGGGCTTTCGTCCCTGAGGGAATCGACCCTCAAACAATGCCTCCGCCAACAGCTTTACGCCTCTACGCAGGCTCCTCTTGGAACGAAAGGCGCCCAACGTGCATCTAACTACACAAGACTCGATGCTCCGAGTCGAAAACCTGAAAAAGGTTTTCCGCTCCGGCGAATCGGATCTGGTGCTCTTTGAGAATCTTTCATTCGAAGTGAAGCGGGGAGAAATGCTCGCGATCGTAGGCGAATCCGGAGCCGGCAAGAGTACCTTGTTGCACATCCTGAGCGCCCTTGATCGCGCTTCCGCCGGTGACGTATACTGCGCCCAATTGCGATTGAATACCTTATCGCACGACGAAGCTGCCGCCTTTCGTAATAAAGAAACCGGCTTCGTATGGCAGTTCCACTATCTGCTGCCGGAATTCACGGCGGCGGAAAACGTCGCCATGCCGCTGCTGCTTCGCGGGCAACCGTGGCGGCAGGTCGAGCCAGAAGCTTTACGCTGGCTGCGTGAGGTCGGTCTGGAGCAGCGCGCGCATCATCGCTCTGGCGAGCTTTCGGGCGGAGAGCAGCAGCGCGTGGCTCTGGCCCGCGCCCTCATCACCGGCCCCAAGCTCTTGCTAGCCGACGAGCCCACGGGAGATCTTGACGGACACACGGCAGAAGCGGTTTTCGAATTAATCGCGCGGTTGCATCGCGAGCACCAGCTCACCTCCCTCATCGCTACGCATAACTTGTCCTTCGCCCGCCGCTGCCATCGCGTATTAAAGTTGCAGCGCGGCCGCATGGAAGAGATTCCGCCGGAGTCATTGCCGGCTTAAGTAGGGAGAAAGAAGTAGGGAGCCAGGAATCGAACATGAGAACGGAAAGATTAGTTAAACAAAATGCAAGAATTTGACATCTGGCTCTTTGGTAACGTGATGAAAGTTTTTAAAATCGTATCAGCGCTTGGGTTTTGTGACCTTTGATTGCATAATGTAAGAACGATTTAAGACGTAAGATTAGATTTGGTTAGAACAGGTTCGGCCACGGTTTAGCTCGGCGGGTTTCAGGTTCAGGGTAGGGTTGAGGGAGCACCAGTTCTTCTCGACCAAGGAAGGTCAGGGGAAGGGGCATTATGTTTGAACGCTACACGGAGAAAGCCAGACGCGTCATCTTTTTCGCACGCTACGAAGCCAGCCAGTTCGGGTCTCCTTATATCGAGACTGAGCACCTGCTTCTCGGACTCCTGCGCGAAGACAAAGCCCTCACCAACCGTTTTTTGCGGTCGCACGCCTCGGTCGAATCCATCCGCAAGCAGATCGAAGGTCACACCACGATCCGCGAAAAGGTTTCGACCTCGGTTGATCTTCCCCTCAGCAACGAGTGCAAGCGCGTGCTCGCCTACGCCGCTGAGGAAGCCGAGCGCCTGTCGCATCGCCACATCGGCACCGAACATTTGCTTTTGGGTTTGCTGCGAGAAGAAAAGTGCTTTGCCGCGGAGATTCTTCACGAGCGCGGCCTGCGCCTGTCGACCATCCGCGAAGAACTGGCCCGCAGCACTCAGGAAAAAGCTCAGCCCCAGCGTCAGCGTGAAAGCTCGCTGCTCGCCGAATTCTCCCGCGACCTGACCCAGGCCGCCATGGACAGCCAGCTCGACCCGCTGGTTGGCCGCGACGGCGAAGTCGATCGCGTCATTCAGATCCTCTGCCGCCGCACCAAGAACAATCCCGTTCTCATCGGCGAGCCCGGCGTCGGCAAGACCGCGATCGTCGAAGGCCTGGCCCAGCGCATCGCCGACGGCGAAGTCCCGTCGTTCCTCGCCGACAAGCGCATCCTCGCTCTCGATCTCTCGCTCATCGTCGCCGGCACCAAGTACCGCGGCCAGTTCGAAGAGCGCCTCAAGACCATCATGAAAGAGCTGATGGAAAATCAGAACTCCATCATCTTCATCGACGAGCTTCATACACTCGTCGGCGCCGGATCGGCCGAAGGTTCACTCGATGCCGCCAACATTCTGAAGCCCGCTCTGTCACGCGGCGAAATCCAGTGCATCGGAGCCACCACCCCCGGCGAATATCGCAAGTCGATCGAGAAAGACCGGTCCCTAGAACGCCGCTTCCAGGCCGTGAAAGTTCCACCGCCGAACGAGGCCGACGCCATCAAGATTCTGTTCGGCATCAAAGATCGCTACGAAAAATTCCACGCCGTCACCTACACCGACGACGCCATCAATTTCGCGGTCTCGCACTCCAACCGCTACATCCCGGACCGTTTCCTGCCCGACAAGGCCATCGACCTGGTCGACGAAGCCGGAGCCCGCGTCAAACTGCGCCAGACTTCGCTGCCGGAAGAACTCACCGAAGTCCAGAAGCGCATCAAGTTCATCGTGCATCGCATGGAAAACGCCATCGCGAACCACGAGTTCGAAAAGGCTCGCTTCTATTCCGACGAAGAACGCAAAGAACGCGAGAACCTGCGCGCCCTGCGTGAAAAGTATCATCTCGACGAGTCCAGCACCGGCGTAGTCAACCGCGAAGACATCGAAGACGTAGTCTCACGCTGGACCGGCGTCCCCGTCACTTCGATCAAGGAAGAAGAAACCCAGAAGCTCCTCCGCATCGAGGAAGAGCTGCACAAGCGCATCATCTCGCAGGACAAATCGATCAGCGCGCTCGCTCGCGCCATCCGCCGTTCGCGCGCCGGCCTGAAAAACCCGAACCGCCCCATCGGCTCGTTCTTATTCTTGGGCCCGACAGGTGTCGGCAAAACCGAGGTCGCGCGCACCCTGGCGCAATTCATGTTCGGCACCGAAAAAGCTCTGGTCCGCTTCGACATGTCCGAATTCATGGAGAAGCATTCCGTCTCGAAACTGATCGGTTCGCCTCCAGGCTATGTCGGCTACGAAGAAGGCGGACAGCTCACCGAACGCGTGAAGCGTGCCCCCTACTCGGTCGTCCTGCTCGACGAAATCGAGAAGGCTCATCCCGATGTTTTCAACATCCTGCTGCAGGTTTTTGAAGACGGCCAGTTGACCGACGGCCTCGGCAACACGGTTGACTTCAAGAACACAATCATCATCATGACCTCCAACATCGGCGCGCGCCACTTGCAGAAGCGCGAAGGCTTCGGCTTCCAGTCGACCAAGGAAGACGTAATCTCCGACAAGGTCGAAGAACTGGTGAAGGGCGAAGTCAAACGCACCTTCAACCCCGAGTTCCTGAACCGCCTCGACGAAATCATCCTGTTCCTGGCCCTGGGCGAAAGCGACCTGATCCAGATTCTCGAACTCATGGTCACCCAGCTCAACCAGAACCTGGCGCAGAAAGCGATCACAGTCACGGTCGCCGACGACGCCAAGAAGTGGATCCTCAACCAGACCCTGACCGACCGCAGCTACGGCGCCCGACCGCTGCGCCGCGCGTTGCAAAAATACATCGAAGACCCGCTGTCGGAGGCGCTGATCCAGGGCACCATCACCACCAGGCCCGCCTTCATCGAGGTCTTCCTGGAAGACAACAAACTCTTTTACCGCCCGGTAGATGCGGAGAAGACGGAAGGTGTTTTGCTGTACGAGAAATAGCTCGTGGAGGGGGCGGACGCCTCGTCCGCCCGCCGAGCGCAGCTCGGCAAGGTTTTAGCCGCCAGCCCAAAAGCTGGCGGCTTTTATTTTTTCGTGAGCGCCCCCGAAACTTCCCGATTGACCCCGGGTTGTACCTGTGATTAGATGCACCACACTCGCGGACTCCACCCCAGGGTCCGCCAACTCATTGGTGCGTTCCGAGGTGAATGAATCCGGATGTAAATGAATCCAGATCTGAATGAATCCATGTGAAGGAATGAGGTCAAGTATGAAGTCCACTCCGTGGTACGTGATCCTTGCTGTCTCCCTTCTCGCTCTCACCAATACTCTCACTCTGTCTGCCAGCGCACGCGAAGTCGTCCTGCCCGCGGGCACACTCTTGAAATGCACTCTCGATGAACCCAACCTTTCCTCCGCGACCGTCGACGTCGGAGATCCCGTGCTCTGCCATCTCCACGCCCAGACCGAATTCGGCCAGCAGGCGTTTCCCCGCGGCAGTTATCTCGTCGGCCATCTCGAATCGGCTAAAGAGCCCGGCCACTTCTGGGGCAAAGGCTATCTGAAGCTGCAGTTCGATCGCATCGGCCTGCCCACCGGCGATCTTCCCCTCGAGGCCAAGGTCATCGCCACCCGCGGCTACAAAGTCGATAAGCAAGGCGACATCAAAGGCAAAGGCCACGCCGTACGGGACGTCATCGAATGGATGATCCCGCCCCTCTGGCCCTGGAAAGTCATCATGCTGCCGGCGCGCGGCCCGCGCCCCACGCTCAAGGGCGAAACCGCCCTCAGCCTCCGCCTCATGGACGACGTAGAAATCCCGCAGGTGGCGCAGAACTACAGCCCCAGCTGGCATTTCTTCGGTCGCTATCAGTCCGACTCGTTCCATGATTCGAATCAGCGCGATTCGAATCACAATGATACGAATCAGTCTGATTCGTATCAGCATAATTCCAATCAGCGTGATTCGAATCAGAACGGCCGGCACCCCAGCGTCGAGATGGAACTTTCCGTCCGTCCCTCCAGTTTCGTCCGCGACAGCAATGGCAGTAACGATCTCAACGGTAGTAGTAATGGTAGTAGTAATTACGACGGCGGCATCGCGCAAATGCAGCCGGCATCGCAAAGCCAACCGCAGGCTACCTATGCGAGCCTCGTTACCCGCACCCCGCCGACGCAGGCCAGTGACATCCCGGCCGGCGTTGCTCCCGGCATGCCCATCTTCGTCCTGACCACCGGCAGCGTGCTTGCCGTCAGCGGATATGGCTACGCCGACAACCGCATCACATACTCCCTGGTCGGCGGAGGTACCGGCGTCATCAGCACCAACGACGTCGACTGGAACGCCACCACCCAACTCAACGCCCAGCGCGGCCTCCGCCTGACGCTGCGCAACAGCCACGCCACCGCCGGAACGCCGGGCTTCTAGCACTGCTCGTGTGCGGCCGGGTCTCTGACCCGGCCGCCGAGCGCAGCTCGGCAAGCTTCTTAAGCCGCCAGCCAAAAACTGGCGGCTTTTTTTCTGCCCTGCCGCTTCCCGCACTCGAAGAAACTGAACCTGAAATATTCCCGCCTTCATCGAAGTAAATGGATAAGCCAACGCGTACGGCCCTTATCGATTCCTATATTGCGTCAACCCACAATCTCATACCGGAGCCATCTCATGAAGAACAGGTTCGAAGGCAAGACAGTCGTAATCACCGGCGGCAACAGCGGCATCGGCTTAGCCACAGCCAAGCTCTTCCACGAAGAAGGCGCCAAAGTCGCCATCTCCGGCCGCGACCAGAAAACTCTCGACTCTGCCGTCGCCAACATCGGCGCCAACACGCTGGCCGTCAAAGCCGACGTCGCCAACCTCGCCGACCTCGACCGCTTCTTCGCGCAAGCCGTCGCCAAATTCGGCAAGATCGATGTCCTCTTCGCCAATGCCGGCATTGCGAAGTTCGCCCCCGCCGCCGACAGCACTGAACAGATGTACGACGAAACCTTCGACATCAACGTCAAGGGCCTGTTTTTCACCGTGCAGAAGGCTCTGCCTCACCTCAACGACAATGCCGGAATCGTCCTCACTTCCTCCGTCGTCGCCTCCAAAGGTTATCCCGGGACCAGCGTCTATTCCGCCACCAAGTCGGCAATCCGCTCGCTGGCGCGCACCTTCGCGGCAGAATTGGTCGACCGCGGCATTCGCGTCAACGTGGTGAGCCCCGGCCCCATCTACACTCCAATTCTCGGAAAATCCGGCATGCCCCAGGCCGGCGTTGATGCATTCGAACAGGCAGTCACGGCCCGCGTTCCCATGAAGCGCCTCGGCACCCCCGAGGAAGTTGGCCACGCTGTCCTCTTCCTCGCCAGCAGCCAAGCCTCCTACATCACCGGAGTCGACCTCAACGTAGACGGCGGCCTCGGCCAGCTTTAACTGGACCAGCTTTAACTGAGCCAGCTTTAGCTTGTTCAGCTTTAATCTGTCCCGCGCGGATGGAATATCTCGGAGCAATCATGCACAAAGTAAACCTCGCCGAAAAGTTCGCCAAAATTTCCGAATACTACAAACCCCACATCGCCGGTGAACTCAACGGCCAAATGGTCAAGCTGGTCAAAGCCAACACCGAATTCATCTGGCACCACCACGACCACGAAGACGAAATGTTTCTCGTCGTCAAAGGTCGATTCCGCATGGAGTACCGTGATAACGTCGCCCGTGACGAGGATTCCCGCGACCGCCACGAATGGATCGAGGAAGGTGAATTCATCGTCGTCCCTCGGGGCGTCGAACACCGCCCCGTCGCCGAAGAAGAATGCTGGATCCTCCTCTTCGAGCCCGCCTCCACCCTCAACACCGGCAACGTGGTGAACGAACGCACCCAGCCTCAGCTGGAACGCGTGTAGAGTCTTTGGGGAGGCAGGCTTCAGTGTTTTGGTTGCCGCAGCGCGCAGCGCTTCCAGCGCTGCAATCAAGCGGAATGCCCCGGAGGGGCGAAACAATTTAGCCCAGCGCTTCAGCGCTGGGTACACCGAGAAAATCGGAACCAGTCCCGGAGGGACGGCACAAGTCAACGCATTCTCCAGTCCCCGAGGCCTGCCCTTTTTCCCCATATCACGATACGATTAAAGATGACCATGGAACTCACCGTCTATTCCGCCGCCTGGTGCCCCGACTGCCGCGAAGCCAAGCGCTTCCTCGAAAAACACAACATCCCCTTCAAAGAAGTCGACGTCGAATCCACCCCCGGCGCCATCGACGAAATCATTAAACGCACCGGCAAGCGCGCCATCCCTCAGTTCGTCATCGACGGCGAGTGGGTCCAGCCCTACACCCCCGGCAAAGGTTTTCACTACGAAGCCATCGCCAAGCGCCTGGGAATCAAGACGCCCTAGCCGCTAATTTGTGTTCCTCTGTGTCCCCTGTGTCCTCCGTGGTGGAAGCCTTTGTAGTTTCTTGCCCTATCGCACGTACATCGCCTTCAGTACCGTAGTAAACCCGTGCCAGACGGGCGAAGATACCTAGGAAGATATCCGAGGACGCAACTTCGCCCCATGGCCGATTCCGAAATCAACCAGCCCGATTCTTCCCACGTCGCCGCGCCCAAAGCCCACCCCCCGCAGGAATCCAGCGTCGTGAGTGATTGCTGGCAGCAGATGGTGCAGGCCGTTCTGGGAGTCGTACTCCTCGTCGTCGCCCTCGCCATGGTCCATTACTACGCTCCCACCACCGCCCAAGGGGAGCCTCCCAGCGATCTGCAAAAGCAGGTTCACGATCTCTCAGCGCAGGTTGCGCAGCTCCAGCAGGACCAGGCCATGCCCGCCGTCGTGCTGAATCGCTATCGCAATTCCATTGGCTACATTTACGGCGTCTATCAGGTCGGCTTTGCAAACCAGCGCCCAGTAGTTCGCGCCCGCGTTTCCGGCACAGGATTCCTGATTCGCAATAATGACGTTGCCGGCAGCGCCCTCGTGGCCACCAACCGCCACGTCGCCGAACCCTGGTACGGCGACGACGAAGCCCAGAAGCTCATCGATCGCGGCGCCACTGGCAGGCTCGAAAGTCTGGTGATTTTTTTCCCCGGCTCGCCCACGCCTGTGAATTTGTCGCCCGCATCAGTCTCAAAAACTTCCGATCTCGCCGTCCTGCACGCTGAAGATTCCGACGCAGTCCGCGGCCTCGCGGTCCTGCCCCTCGCCCAATCCCCCGGCGCTCCCGGACAGCTCGTCACCGTGATCGGCTATCCCATGGGCATCGCCGGTATGGTCGCCAAGTCCCCCACCGGAATTTACGAGCGCATGGCCTACCGACATAACGACATCAATGCCGCCAGCGAGTTGGCCGCCCTCTCGCTGATTCGGCCCTCCACCACCTGCGGACATCTCGGCGACGTAGTCGGCGACAAGCTCATCTACGACGCCCCCACCGCCCACGGTGGCAGCGGCGGCCCCGTCTTCAACACCAAAGGCGAAGTCATCGGCGTCAACTCCGCCTTTATGGACGGCTTCTCCGGCGGCACCCTCGGCGTCTCGGTCGACTCACTCCGCCCCCTCCTGCAAGAAGCCCAAAAGCCCCGTTAGCGAATTGCTCGTCAGAGCATCACGCGTCAGCAGGTTACTTTGAAGCGTGCGGCTTCCAGCCGCGCCGTAAATCGCAAAAATGAACAACAGCTCTACAGTTGCTGAGAAGCCAGTCTTTGGGTGGCTGGCTTATAGGTAGCGCAGCGCTTCCAGCAATGCGATAAAGCGGAATGCCCGAGAATTTGGCCCCGGAGGGGCGAACTAACTTAGCCCAGCGCTTCAGCGCTGGGTAAAGTGGGAGGGATGGCACAAGTCCCGGAGGGACGACATAAGTTCTTCTGCACACTCTTCACTTCCCCGAGACTCAACCGCGAGGGTTTCAGTAAGAAACAGCATCCCCCCTCTGCCAGAATCTTCGGTTGAAAAAGCCGCCCTCAATGTTCTCTAATCATGTTCTCTACCTTGGCCGCCCAGAGGACGCATGGCACTCACCCAGGATCTCCGCTTCGCCCTTCGCCAACTACGCAAAGCCCCCGGCTTCACCCTGACCGTCATCCTCACCCTGGCTCTCGGCATCGGCGCGACCACTGCGATCTTCTCGCTGGTCGAAGGCATCCTCCTACGCCCGCTCCCGTTCACCAATCCCGACCGCCTCGTTCTCTTGGGAGATCACATCGGAGGCGGCCCCAACACTCCCGTCACCGCCCGTGAGATCGCCACCTACTCGAATGCCACCAGCGCCTTTTCCTCAATGGGCGCCTACATCGGCGCCAGCTATGAGCTTTCCGGCAGTGCAACTCCCGAGGAAATCGACGGCGCGCGTTTCACCGCGGGCGTGTTCCCAACTCTCGGCGTTCGTCCGATCCTGGGCCGCGTCTTCACCCAACAAGAAGAGGACGCTCACCAGCCCCTCGCCGTCATCAGTTATGCCCTATGGCTGAACCGCTATCACCGCGATCCCCACGTCCTCGGCAGTCCCATCGACCTCGACCGCAAACCGTACACCATCATCGGCGTCATGCCGCGCAGTTTCGATTTTCCTTTGGCGGACGGCCTACTCGACCAGACGCAGCTCTGGGTGCCCATGAGCCTGACGCCCGCCGAGTTGTCCGATGAAAACGAAGGCTATTGGGGATACCGCATGGTCGGCCGTCTCAAAAATAAAGATGGCGTCACTCTGGAGCAGGCCGCGCAAGATGTCGACCGCGTCACCCGCCAAGTCATGCGCAATTTCCCCGCGCGCATGGCCGCAATCCACATTCAGGGCGATGTCACGCTGCTGCGCGAGTCCGCCGTCGGAGATGTCCGCCCCCTGCTGCGCACGTTGTTCCTGGCCGTCTCGATTGTCCTCTTGATCGCATGCGTCAATGTCGCAGGATTGCTTTTGGTCCGTGCCATCCGCCGCCGCCGCGAATACGCCGTCCGCCTCGCCCTGGGTGCGCGTTCCAGCGTCATTATCCGCGAATCGGTCGTCGAAGGCCTGCTGCTCAGCCTGGCCGGTGGCCTGCTGGGCCTGGCATTCGCGGCAGCCGCCATCCGCACCACCCTGCATCTTCTGCCCGACTCCATGCCCCGCGTCGACTCCATCTCTATCGATGCCACCGTCGCCGCCTTCGCCTTGTTGCTCTCTTTAGCCACCGGCGCGCTGTGCAGCCTAGCCCCAGCCTTCGCTGCCTTGCGCACGAACCTGACAGAAAGCCTCAAAGAAGGCGTCAGAACCGGCACCGGCGCTTCCACCCACACCTGGCTGCGGTCCGCCCTCGTCGTCTCCGAGATCGCCATCGCCCTCGTCCTGCTCACCATCTCCGGAGCATTCCTACGCAGCTTCCAGAAGATGCGCGCTGTCGACCCCGGCTTCCGTCCCGACCACGTCCTCGTCGCCGAATATCAACTGCCGCTCAGCCAATATCCCACCCACGCTTCCGCCGATTCCTTCGACCATGCGGTGGTCGACCGGCTCGGCAGCCAGCCCGGCATCCTCGCCGTAGGCATCGTCAACCTTCTTCCCGCGACCGGTGGTTACGGAGGCTCTGCCTACACCATCGAAGGCGTGCCCGAAGAAAATTGGAAGCTGAAATTCGCCATGTTCGCGAACCCCTACGGCGACTACTTCCGCGCCCTCGACATCCCCCTGCTCGACGGCCGCTACTTCACTCCTGACGACCGCGCCGACGCGCCCCTGGTCATCATCGTCAATGAATCGATGGCCAAACACTCCTGGCCCGGCCAGCGTGCCGTTGGTAAGCGCATGCACGTCGGCAACCCAAAGAAAGGATTCCCGTGGGCAACGGTGGTGGGCGTCGTGGCCGATACCAAGCTCGGTTCTCCCGACGAAGAGAGCAGCGACCAGTGGTATTCCCCAGCGCAACAACCCGCAACGCTCTACGGCTCCGACGCGGCAAGCAAGCTCACAGCCCCCGCTAGTGGATACATCACCCTCCGCTCCGCCCTTCCGCCCGAACAGATGACCCAAACTCTGCGCGCCGCCGTCGCCGCGATCGACCCCCTCCTCGCCCTGCAGCAAGTGCAACCCATGAATGAAGTAGTCTCAAACATCGAAGCGCCACGCCGCTTCAACACCGACCTCATCACCGCCTTCGCCGCCGGCGCTCTCCTGCTCGCCATCACCGGCATTTACGCCGTGGTCGCCTTCTCTGTCTCGCTGCGCACGCAGGAGATCGCCATCCGCATGGCGCTCGGCGCCCAGCGCACCGGCATCGCTCGCCTCGTGCTCAAGTCGAGCGCGAAACTGGCGCTTCTCGGATGTGTTCTTGGAGTGATCGGATCGCTGGCCGTGTCCCGCCTGGTCAGCTCGTTCCTCTTCGACGTAAGCGCGACCGACCCGCTGATCTACCTGGCAGGCGTCCTCGTCATGATGCTGATGGCGCTGCTGGCCTCGGCCCTACCCGCAACCCGCGCCGCTTCCGCCGATCCCATAAAAGCTCTGCGCACAATTTAGGGAATCCCTGGAACATGTGTTCCCTCTGTGTCCTCCGTGTCCTCTGTGGTTCCAGCTCTTTTTCGGACACTGAATCAGCACGTCTTAGGAAATCAGCCTAGGAAATCAGCGTAAAAACTCACCCTTCCCCAAACTCCCGGTACCGTTCCAGCACATCGCGCTGCGTAATCACGCCTTCCAACTGCCTCACGTCGGCGCGGCTCACCACCGGCACCACTGGCCAGCGATCCACGTACCGCAACGCCATCTCCAGCGGATTATCGGGATGCAACTCGGGCACGCGCCGAATGGGCAACAGCGAACCCAGGCTCGCCCCGCCTTTTTCTTCATCCGCCATCTTTCGTAGTTCCGCCCTTGTCACGCTATTCCAACCAATCGGGCTTAGCCGCACCAACAAATCCTCACTCGCAGCCCCATCCGCCTTCAGCAGCGCCTGATCCACCGTTTCTTGCCCATCCAGCACCGCATCTTCCACCGGACGCATCGCGTCCTCCACATGCAGCACGCCCTCTTCCCGCTGTTCCTCCATCGACGGCAATTCCAGCCCATCCTGCCGCGTCAGCAAATCAAAAATCGCAATCGGCTGCAGCCCGCGCGAAATCACATACGCAAACGTATTCGCCACAATCACCGGCACGATGATCGAATAATTCCCGCTCACCTCCAGCACCATGAACACCGACGTCATCGGCGCCCGCAGAAATCCCGCGAACAAAACTCCCATCCCCACCAGCGCATAAGTTCCCGGCGACACGCTCAGATGCGGCAGCAGCGCGTGCTCCGCCCCACCCACCGCCGCGCCCAGCATCGCCCCAATAAACAATGTCGGCGCGAACATCCCGCCCGGCGTTCCGCTCACGAACGAAAGCAGCGTCGCTACAATCTTCAGCCCCGCCAGCAAAGCCAGAAATTGCCACGTAAATCGCCCGTGCATGGCCTCATCCATGGCCTCGTAGCCCGCACCCATGATCTGCGGTGCGCCCAGCATCGCGATAATCCCAATCAGCAGCCCCGCCAGCGCCGGCTGAAAATACTGCGTCCACAGCGGCAGTGCCTTGCACCGGGGACGCAGCGTTGCAATGCCCACCGAAAAAATCACCGAAGCCAGTCCGCCCACCACTCCCAACACCGAATACGCGATCAATTCCGAAGGCCGCTGCAACTGCACCGCCGGAATTCGAAACAGCGACTCCGACCCCAGAAACCACCGCATCACCACTACGCTCGATACCGCCGACAACACAACCGACCCCAGAATCCCCGCCGTCCATCTTCCAATGACCTCTTCAATCACAAACAGCACCGCCGAAATCGGAGCGTTGAACGCCGCCGCCAGTCCCGCTGCCGCGCCCACCGGCGCGATCAGACGCATCCGGTCCCGCGACAGCCGCATCTTCCGCCCCAGCACCGAAGCCAGCGTCGCCCCAATTTGCAGCGACGGATCTTCCGGCCCCAACGATTGTCCCGATCCAATCGCCAGTGCCGCCGTAATAAACTTCCCGATCGCCGTGCGCACCGGAATCTGCCCGTTGTAGATGAACAGCGCCGCCTTGGTCTGGTTCACCCCGCTGCCCCGCGTCCGCGGGAAGAAATGAATCACCAGCACCGCGATCACCAGCCCCGCCAGCGTCGGCGCCAGCAGCAACCGCGACCGCGACAGCAGGACTCCCGATCCCAACAAATAAAGCCGGCACCACCCAATCGCGAACCGGAAGCACACCACCGCCAGCCCCGAAAACACTCCAATAAACACCGACAGCACCAGAAAAAACCGGTCCTCCCGAAACACCGACTGCAAAAGCGCCTTCGGCGAATGCCCGTTGATAGTTCTAACCACCACGGGAGCCCCGTTCTCCATCGCAACCCCAGCCACCGAATTATTCTGCAAATCCAAAATGTTCCCTCTTACTTAATTTGTCATCCTGAGCGAAGGAACCCGATTCGCAAAGCGAATCGGGTTACGCAGTCGAAGGACCCCTTGCATCTCAGCGCGACCTGCGGCTCCCGAAAGAGTTCCCGTCACCGGAATAAGCCCCTAGTTTCCCTCATGCAACTTCGCAATCAAAAGTAACGCCGCATCCGCTCCGCTCGGAGTCCCGCACGTCGCGCTGGTCTCCCGCTCAATCTCAAACACCAAATCCATCCCCGCCTCCACCAAATCCGGATCCCGCCGCAACTCCCCCTCCGTCATCCGCGGTTTCAACTTCGCCCAGCTTCCCGACAGACTAGTCTGCGTCGCAGTTGGCAGCGCTCCGCCGCCAGCCGCGCTGCACGCCTGCAACCGCTGTCCCGCCGTCTCGAACGCTTCCACTGCAATCTTGTGCCGCTGCGCCATCGAAATCTGCCGCCGGAAGGGATCCATCTCCAACACAAGTTCTGTGGTCTTCAGCCGGTCCGCAATGAGCGCATTCCCGGCGTTTTCCGCCACCGCCGCCTGCAAATAATGCTGCGCCTGCGGATAGCGCCCCAGCTGAAACGCCGCCAACCCCGCACCCGCCAGCGCTGCACCGTTATCGCGCTCCGCCTTCAGACTCAGCCGGTACGCGCCCAGCGCATGCTCATAATCCTGCGCCCGCAGAAATAAATCGCCCACGCGTTGCTGCTGCGACGGATCGTCTCCCAGATTTTCCTCCAGCGCGATCAACTCGGCCTGCGCCTGCGCCTTGGTGTTCGTACTCAGCAGAAATTCGATCAGCTCCAACCGCGCTTCCCGACGATTGTCTTCCTGATCCGTCGACCACGCCGAGTAGATCGCATTGTGGTAATAGCGCAGCGCCTGCTCGGTCTGTCCCCTCTGCACAGCGATGCGCGCCAGTTCCAGATTCACTACGCCATCCTCAGGCTGCCGGTCCCACAGATTGACCAGATAACTTGATGCCTCACCCGTGCGCTTCACACCGATGAGAGCCTCGGCCAGGTTGAGCTGATAAGCGTAGTTGTCCCGCGAATACAGTAGCGCCGAACGAAATTCCGTGACCGCGCTGTCAAAGCGCCGCGCCTGCAAGTCCACCATGCCCCGGCTGAACCACCGGCTCCCCAGAGATTGCCGCTGCGCCTGATACGCCCGCGACAACCCCGTCACCGCCGTGAAAAAGATCACCGCCAGTACCGCGAGCAAAGCCAGCATCACCGGCTGCTGCCGGAGATATTGCCGCACTTCCTCCAGTTTCCCTCCCGCCATTCGGTCTCCCCGCGTTTCAAGCATCTCAAATCCCGTGCCAGCATCACCGTGGAAGAGCGGCCCTTTAGGGCCGCGTAAGCCCCAAAATCCCGCCGGCTTTAGCCGCTGAGGAATTCTTCCCCTTCGCCTTCCTCACGCCCCTCTCCGGCATCAGCCGCCGCAGCGCTCCCACCAGATCCGGCGCCGCGCTGCGCAACTCATCCTGATGATGCAGCGCCAACTCCGCCAGCACCCGCTCTCCCTTCGGTGTCAGCGCCAGCAATACCTCGCGCCGGTCGTCCTGCGCGCGCTCCCGGCGTACATATCCCCCAACCTCCAGCCGGTTGATCAACTCCACCGCGCTGTGATGCTGAATCTGCATCCGGTTCGCCAGTTCCCGAATCCGTGGCCGCACTCCCTCCGGCATTCCTTTGATGGCCAGCATGAGCTGGTACTGCCCCCGCTCCAGCCCTTCCGCATGTACGGCGCGCTCGCTGAAGTGCAAAAACTTCCGTATCTGGTACCGGAACTCGGCCAGAGCCTGATAATCCGGCAGCGTAAGCTTCTTCATTCCGCTTCGATTGTATCGTCTCGCGATAGTTAGCATTCCAGTATATCGTGACACGACATGACGCACCCGATGGTTCCTGTGGCCGACCAAGATTCAGCCGCCACTGTCCGTCGAGCCGACGGTTCCCCCCACCCGTCAAAAAACCGCAGGTCGCGGCCTGATCGCGAAAACTGGCCCCGCCCACTGCTCACTAGCCACTGCTTCGGCCCTCCCGCATTTCCTGGACGCCCCTACCCTCTTTCCCTCAACCCATTTAGAATCCTTAGTCCGAAAATTCACAGCACCCCCAGGAGCCACCGTGATCCCGCGCTACACCCGCCCCGACATGGCCCGCATCTGGAGCGACGAAAACCGCTTCCGCACCTGGCTGGCCGTCGAAGTCGCCGCCACCGAGACCCTCGCCGAAGCCGGACAGGTCCCCAAAGCCGCCGCCAAAGCCATCCGCGAACGCGCCAACTTCAAAGTCGAACGCATCCACGAGATCGAAGCCGAAGTTCGCCACGACGTCATCGCCTTCACTACGGCGGTAGCCGAATTCGTCGGCCCCGACTCGCGATGGTTCCACTACGGCCTGACCTCCAACGACGTAGTCGACACCGCGCAGGCGCTGCTCATCAAACAAGCGTCCGATGTAATAGAAAAAGACCTCGAACGCATGGCCGAAGTCCTCGCCCGCCGCGCCTGGGAATTCAAAGACACTCCCATGGTCGGCCGTACCCATGGCATCCACGCCGAGCCCATCACCTTCGGATTCAAGATCGCCAACTGGTATTCCGAAACCCAGCGCAACCTCGCCCGCTTCAAGTCCGCCGCCGAAGATATGCGCGTAGGAAAATTCTCCGGCGCAGTCGGCATCTTCGCCCACCTCACGCCTGAGCTCGAAGAAAAAGTCTGCGCCCGCCTAGGCCTCAAGCCAGCAGCGGTTTCATCCCAGGTAATCCAGCGCGACCGCCACGCCGCCTATCTCGCCACGCTCGCCGTGATCGCTTCCACGCTCGACAAAATCGCCACCGAAATCCGCCACCTGCAGCGCACCGAAGTCCGCGAGGCCGAGGAGTTCTTCAGCGAAAAACAAAAAGGCTCCTCCGCCATGCCCCACAAGCGCAATCCCGTAACCGCCGAGCAGATCAGCGGCCTGGCCCGCGTAGTCCGCGGCAACGCGCAGGCGGGTTTCGAGAACGTCGCCCTGTGGCACGAGCGCGACATCTCGCATTCCTCCGCTGAGCGCGTCATCCTGCCCGATTCGACCACGCTCGCCGACTACCTCCTCACCAAGACCGCCAACCTGATCGACACCCTGATCGTCTATCCCGAGCGCATGCGCGCCAACCTCGACAGCACCCGCGGCCTGATCTTCAGCGGACAACTTCTCCTCGACCTGGTCGAACACGGCGTCAGCCGCGAGGACGCCTATCGCCTGGTCCAAGCCCACGCCATGCGCGCCTGGAAAGAGAATCTGAATTTTCGCGAAGAAATCCTCGCCGACAAAGAAATCGCCTCCAAAGTTCCGCGCCAGCAAATCGAACGCGCCTTCAACCTGCAACGCCAACTGAAAAACGTAGACAAGATTTTTGCCCGCGTCTTCGGCAAGAAGAAAGCTGAGAAGAAAAGCAGCAAGAAGAAAAGCGTCCAGAAAAAATAACCCGGGTGCCCCACCCTTCTCGCGCCCTTCGCGAGAGGGTGGGGATTTTGACCTCCGACTTCGACCTCCGTCACCCTCCGAGCTCACCCAACAAGTCCCACCTCCTCAAACTCCGGATCCACACAAGCTTGAATCTCCACCCCCCGCAACCCCTCCCACGCCTCCCGATACCGCTCCCACCGCGCCCGCTTGCTCCCCGGCGTGAAATGCAAAGTCAGCAGCTTCCCCACCGCCCAATACGGAATGATGTACCACTCCTCCTCCGGAATCAGATACACCGCGAAAAAATCCACGCTCCCCTCCGCATACCGCTTCCGCCCCGGCCCCATCACGTTCAAGCTGTACTCCTTCCCCCGTCGCCGATAAATCGTTGACTTCACCTGCACCCGCACAATCCGCCGCCCCGTCTCCACCAGCACGTCATACCGCCGCGAATCCCCATGCGGCTTCGACACCGACATCCCCATCCCCGCCGCCCGCGCCATAAAACAAAGCTCCGCCCACTCCCCCCGCTCCTTGCATCCCTTCACCCACCTCGAATTGTTTTTCTTCCCCATGTCCCCAACTCCCTTTATGTCCCCGATTCCCCTTAGCGCACCTTTGTCATCGTTCCGATTCCCTCAACGCGCCTTCTCATTCCGAGCACCCCCGGAGCGAACACAAAAAGCACTTGTCATTCCGAGTGCCGCTCCGAGCGAATGCGAGGGCAAATCGAGGAACCTGCTTTTCCCCGCTCCCACCCCAACTATTCCCCTTCTGAAATCCTCAGTCCAGGTCGTCCGTCACACCCCCACCCTGAGGAAATCTCCCAGATTCTGTGGAAAACCCCCAAAGCGGCACCAACGCCCATGTGGGGCGGACACTCCTGTCCGCCGCCTTTGACTTTGCTTTTGACCCGTTCCTTACCTCGGGAAGGGCACGACTTCAGTCGTGCCGATAAGGCCAAGAAAATCGACCGGCTTCAGCCGCTGAGGGACCCCGCAGCCGAAGGATTAGCCTCATTTTCTAAGGGGAAAGAAAGTCTGGCCCCACCCAGCCCCGGCGGGGCGAAATAATACAGCCCAGAGCCTGCCCTGAGCGCAGTCGAAGGGACCTCAGTCCTGGGTCAGAGCCGAGAAATGGAACCGAGTCCCGTAGGGACGACAGAAATGCCGCGCGAGTTCGTAATGAAACGAACCGGGAGCAACGATACTCGCCTTTGCAAAGACGCGGGAGGAGTCAAAGCCGCGGGCGGGGCAGTCGCCGTCAGGATGCAGCTTCTGCATTACGTGCTTCCGCGCCATGGCACCTCTTGTACCGTTTTCCGCTGCCGCAGGGGCAGCGCGAGTTTCGCGAGATCTTGCGGCTCGAGTGGGCGGCCTCAGCCGGGTAATCACGCTCTGTCGCCCGCTTGACTGTCACACGCTTCAGCAGCCCCAGTTCCTCTTGTATCCTTCTCGCCTCAGCTTCCTCGGCCTCTGTCCAAGACGTCGCGTCGTAGTAGATCGCGTCCTCCGAATGAGGAGCGCCATCTAGTCCCGCTTCGGTTGCGATTCCCACAATGTGTTCAGCGTCGCGGTGCTCGAGCTTAGTCACCGTGCAGTAGTCGGCGAGGAGCTGTCGGCGTGCCGTTCGGTACTCCTTCTCAGACAGGTTTGGGGGTCTCGAGATCGCAAGGAAGACATAGTGAGGGTCGCCTTCGTTCGAGGGAAGCATCAGTCGCATTCCACGATAGTCGGGTGGCGTGCTTGCGACTCGCCCCAGAAGGGCTTTCGAGAGTAGCCGCCGACGGGTCCGCGGCTCCTGAGCCATGAATCTGAAAATCTTCTCTTGCTCGCTGACTCCCGCTGGAACTGCTTCGTACAGTGTTCCCTCCATTGCGTGATGGCTAAATTTCTCGATCAACTCATCCCAGAAGTAGCTGACCTTGTCGGCTTCTAGCTGCGAGGCCCTTTCGTTGCTGGATAGAAATTGCGACCAGAGCCCCTCCGTGAGCGCTATGGCGTCGTATCCTGCCGGGGAAACGAGGTCATGGTGTCCCGCTGAGTCAACGTGACCGAGGTAGTAGGCAAGGAGTTCCTCTTCCCCCGCCGCGCTTATCTTCGTGCCGCTGGCAAAGAGCTTTTCCTTCCTCTCCAAGTACAAGACAAAGTCCGTAATAGTGTCGAGAGTCCTCATCACGATGTCGAGTGTTGTGTCGTCGAAGACGTGAACGTACTCTTGCGGACGGTCCCCGACCCAGCCGATCATGAAGGGAGCATCGTAATGTTGTTCCCCGGTCAGTTCAGACATCAGCATCAGGCTTCCGCTGCCCCCGCTAAGCTTCTTAAACGGTTCGGAAATTCCATGGGCCACGACGATCCTGTGAAAGACAGCATCCGACATGTCGGGCAGGGTGATCGGAAACGCTCTCGTGCAGGGGCGATCTAGGAATAGCCGTGACGGGAAATTCCGGATCCACCTCTCGGCGCCAAACGCTTGGTCGGCTGACTTCTCTACCGCCTTCCGGAACCACCTAGACCACGATAGGGCGAGGTCGTCACTCTCGCTGAAGCGGCAATGCTTGTCAGAAAAAATAATCACATGCCTGCCGCACACTACGAGAAGGTCGCAAATCTCCTTGCCTTCCTTGCCGGTGCCGACCTGGTCGCGGTATACGCCGGTATAGCTCCACAAAGAAAGGAACGTCCTCGAACATAAGTCGGCAAGATAACGCTCGGATACCGTTTGGGCGGCGGATTTTGAAATTGGTTCCATAAACCCAGAGTCGTCGCCCAAAGGAAAAAGGCACGGCGTTTGCCGTGCCTCCTTCACAGCTTACGTCTACTCGACTGCCTACGATTTGTTGGCCTCAGCGGCTAAAGCCGGCGAGGATTGTTGCCGGTTACGGCACGGCTGAAGCCGTGCCCTTTCCGAAACCTTGGCGGAGCCTCGCTCCGCGGCCGGGTCAGAGACCCGGCCCCACACGAACAAAACCTGGCGGACAAGAGTGTCCGCCCCACATTTACGAACACCCGCTCGTGCTCCCGCAGCTCCCACACCGATAGCAGCTACCATTCCGGGTCATGATGCTGCCGCAGAAGCTGCAGCTGGGGGCGTCTCCGAGGTCGATCAGACCGGAGAGCGCGTCGGCGGCGTGGACGGAACCGGCTCCCGGCTCCCGCGTCCCGGCTTCCGGACGGCGGACAGGCGCCGGCGATTCCTCAATCTCTGACGGCTGAGAGCTGACAGCTGACAGCTTGGGCCGGAAGCTCTCGAACAGAAATTGCTGCTGGCCGGTCAGGAAGCGGATCTGCATCCAGCGAAAAATGTAGTCCATGATCGACTTGGCGTAGCCGATTTCGGTATTGCCGCTCCAGCCGCTGGGTTCGAAGCGGGTATGGGCGAACTTCTCGCAGAACACCTTGAGCGGCACGCCATGCTGCAAGGCGAGCGAGACTGCCAGCGCAAAGCTGTCCATGAGGCCGCTGACCGTCGAGCCTTCCTTGGCCATCTTGACGAAGAGTTCGCCGGGCTCGCCACTGGGATAGAGGCCGACGGTGATGTAGCCCTCGTGATCTCCCACTTTGAACTTGTGAGTGATGGAAGCGCGCTCCTCCTGCAGCTTGTGGCGGACGGAGCGGGGAGGTGCGTCCAGATTTTCTTCGTGCACCTGTGGCGCGGCTGCAATCCTCGCGTCGTCTTTGGTGGAGTTCGCCGTCTTGCTGCCGGCGGCGCTTAGGGGCTGTGACTGCTTGCATCCGTCGCGATAGACGGCTACAGCCTTGATGCCAAGCTTCCAGGCCTGCAGATATGACTCCATGATGTCGTCAACAGTAGCGTTGTTAGGCAGGTTGACGGTTTTCGAAATCGCCCCAGAAATAAAAGGCTGCGCAGCAGCCATCATCCGCAGATGCCCCATATAAGCAATCGACCGCGTCCCCTTCGACGGCTTGAACGAGCAATCAAACACCGCCAGATGTTCGTCTTTAACATGCGGCGCGCCTTCAATAGTCCCGGTCGCGTCTATGTAACTAACAATCGCATCCGCCTGATCATGGTTGTACCCCAGCTTGAACAGCGCCGTAGGCACTGTGTTGTTAACGATTTTGATCATGCCCCCGCCGACCAGCTTTTTATATTTGATCAGCGCCAAGTCAGGCTCGATACCGGTAGTGTCACAGTCCATCATGAAGCCGATGGTTCCTGTGGGGGCCAGGACTGTTACCTGGCTGTTTCTGTAGCCGTGCTTTTCGCCGTGGGCGAGGGCTTCGTCCCAGCATTGTTTGCTGGATTCGTAGATGCTGCTGGGGACATTGGCCTTGTTGATTCCATTCACGGACGCTCTGTGCATGCGGATTACGTCCAGGAATGGTTCGCGGTTGATGTACCAGCCGGGGCAGGCTCCGCCAGGCATGGCGTTGGCGCCCAGATTTGTTTCTGACAAATTTTTCTTTGTGGCCTCGGTCGCCGGGGCGAGCGGTTCGCATTGTTCGGCGATGCGGCTGCTTTGCAGGTAGGCTTCGCCGCACATGATGGCGGTTACGCAGGCGGCGTAGTCGCGGCCGGCGTCGCTGTCGTAGGGGAGACCGGCTGCCATCAGGAGTGCGCCTAGATTTGCGTAGCCCAGGCCTAGCGGGCGGTAGTCGTGCGAGTTGCGCATGATTTGTTCGGTGGGGTAGCCGGCGTTGTCGACCAGGATTTCCTGGGCGGTGATGAGGACGTCTACGGCGTGGCGGTAGGCTTCGACGTCGAAGGTGCCGTTGGGGGCGAACTTCAGGAGATTCAGGCTGGCCAGGTTGCAGGCTGAATCATCGAGGAACATGTATTCGCTGCAGGGGTTGCTGGCGTTGATTCTCGCCGTGTTTTTGCTCGTGTGCCAGCGGTTGACTGTGGTGTCGTACTGCATGCCGGGATCGCCGCAGTGCCAGGTGGCTTCGGAAATCTTTTTGAGCAGGTCTTTGGCTTTGAACGTTCTTGCGACCGAGCCATCGGTTACTGTCTTGGTGGAGAAGTCGGTGTCGCGGACGACCGCGTACATGAAGTCGTCGGTGACGCGGACGGAGTTATTTGCGTTCTGGAAGAAGATGGAGCTGTAGGCGTCGGAGTCGGGGGACGATCCGTCGTAACCCTGGGCGACCAGGGCGTGGGCTTTGGCTTCTTCTTTCTGTTTGCACTCGATGAATTCGATGATGTCGGGATGGTCGACGTTGAGGATGACCATCTTGGCGGCGCGGCGGGTTTTGCCGCCGGACTTGATGACGCCGGCGAAGGCGTCGAAGCCTTTCATGAAGCTGAGCGGGCCGCTGGCGGTACCACCGCCGGAGAGGGTTTCCGTCGATCCACGCAGAGTCGACAGGTTTGTGCCGGTACCGCTGCCCCACTTGAAGAGCATGCCTTCGGTCTTCGCCAGCGTGAGGATGGAGTCGAGCGAATCTTTCACTGAGTTGATGAAGCAGGCCGAGCACTGGGGCTTGCTGTATCCGGTGACGCCGAATTCGACGTTCTGTGTTTTGGGGTTCCAGTGCCAGTTGCGGCCGTCGGAGTTGGGCTCGATGCGGTCGCATCCGACATTGAACCAGACGGGCGAATTGAAGGCGGCGTACTGGCGGACGAGGATGTGGACTAGCTCGTCGTGGAACGTGGCGCCGTCGTCTTCGGTCTTGAAGTAACCTTGCGCCATGCCCCAGTCGCGGATGGTTTCGGCGACGCGGGCTACGAGCTGGCGGACTCCGGCTTCGCGCTCGGGCGTGTTCGGCTTGCCGTGCAGATATTTGCTGGCCACGATGTTGGTCGCGGTCATGGACCAGTCTTTGGGGACTTCGACGTTTTTTTGCTCGAAGATGATGTTGCCTTGGGCGTCGGTAATCTGGGCCAGGCGGAGGTCCCATTCGACTTCGTCGTAGGGGGAGACGGTGGGCTTGGTGAAGAAGCGGCGGAAAGAGAGGCCGGGGGAAGACTTCTTATTAGGAACGGCGGGGGCGGGGATGGACGGGGCGACGGATTCGGTTACCAGCTTCAGTTCTGCCATGGGGCTCTCCAGTTATTAGATTCTATGCGTGTTGCGTCGATTCAGGCGCCTGGCCAGCGGGCGGGGGAATCGGGGTGGTGCTTGGGCGTGTCAAAGATCTTGCGCCGCTTCGCGGCTTACCTCAGCGGCTAAAGCCGCGGTTCAATTTCGCACTCTACGGCACGGCTGAAGCCGTGCCCTGATACGAATCTGGTTCAAATGAGCCGGGGCTAAAGCCCCAACCTCTACGAACGCTCGACGCGGCCCTAAAAGGCCGCTCTTCCACGGCGCTCAAAGCGCCGCTCTTCCACATTGCGCCTCCCCGGCGCCCTTCGGCTAGAAGCCGGAGGGGAATGGGGTTGGACAGTGAATGTTGGTGGCGGCTCCGGAGTCTAGCTGCGGGGACGCTGCTGGGGGATGGCTTGTGACGGTGTCGGCGTTGGCGGGCAGGAGTGTCCGCCCCACATTTGTGGGATTTTCGAACCCGGGTTTATCGAACCTGGGTTTATCGAACAAGGTGCCTTGGGCGTCGTTGGCGGCGGGGATGTATTCCGTCGCGGGGGTGAGCTCGAGGGAGGTGGCGAAATGGGAGCCGATGCCGGTGGCTTTTTCGGCGGAAGAGACGATCCATTGATTGAGGGCGGAGCAGATGCTGCGGCGCTGGGTCTGGTCTTCGACGACGACGAAGCGGACGAAGTAGCGGCCGGAGGCGAGGCGCGAGCTCATGAGATTGTGGCGCGAGAGCATGCGGTCGAGGACGAAGGCCATGTCGTCGTCTTCGAAGAATTGGTTGACGGCGAGCATGCGTTTTGCGGCTTCGGGCTTCGAGCTTTCGGCTTCCGAGGGGATTGTCTCGGCGGCTAAAGCCGCAACAGAGAGGTCGCGTGACGCGGCGCTAAAGCGCCGCTCTTCCACATCCGAACGCCGCTCCTGCACCTTTGACCGCTGCTCTTCCACCTTTGACCGTAAATCCATGATTTCTTCGGCTACGGCGAAGACGCCGGGCTTGCTGGGGACGATCAGGAGGCTGTGATGGGAGTCGCAGCGGAACCAGCGCGACCAGTGGAGGCGGCGATAGTCCAAGGGACGATCGAAACCGTGGCGCGCTAGCGACTCTGTGACGAGACGAGTTAGGCCTTCCATTACGAGACTCCTAAATCTGTTGCCGGATCCTGCTGCCGTGAAATGTTGTTCCCCGGGGGAGGGTCGGGGAACGGTCACCGCACTTTATTCGGCTTGCTGAATCGGCTTCCGGCTTCCGGCTTTCGGAGTTCGGCTCCGGTGCGGAATAACCTGAAGGCTGAACTGCTCTTGAGTTAAGGTTTGGGGCGCCGGGCTTACGGATCTGGAAGCCCGAGCGCCTGAACCTTGTTGCCTGCGGAGGGCGCCGAGTCACCTCTGGCTGGGAGCCGGACCGCATGGTTTTTCTTGACTGCTGTGTACTGCTGGAAATTCCGTCTCATTCCCGTGAGGCGGAAATTTCGTCCTTGGATTTGCAAAGTTACTCCCGCAGATTGTGCCTGTCAAGGGAGAAACACTACAGGTTGTATCCCTAGCAATGACGGGCTTGGTGCGGGGTTAAGGCCTGATTTTCCACATTATGGAAAAGGGAAGGCGGTTGGCGTGAGTGGATAGTGGTCAAAAGATTCCCCTTTTGGGACGTATTTTCACGGCGGGGGCTTGGTTGCCGCGGGTGTTTCAGTCGTACCGGGGACCGCACTACCGCCCCGTTCGGGCTCACATCAGACGAAAGGCGGAGGCAGAGGGGCGCACGCGACAGGGTTGCGGAAGTTTGCGTCGGACACGGGAGGGCTCGTCAGGACGGGCGTTTTCTTGACGGGCGATGAGCTGGCTCTCGCGTTGCTGGCTGGGGAGCGGTGGTTTGCCGAGTTTAACTTCTTCGATTTCGAGGGGCTCGAAGTTCAGGCGGCTCGGCGTTGGTTCGTTATGGCCGGATTCGGTGCTGGTGGATTCGGCCGATAGGGGCGTTGAGAGGGACATCGGGACATAGATGTCCTCAAAGATGCGGCGCGGGGCGATGCTGAGGACGCCGTCGGAGGATTCGACGAGGTAGTCGCCTTTGCGTCCGCAGTGCTGGCGGCCGAGGTGATCGACGAAGCTGAGAGAGGAACTGAGTTGTTTGGCTTTGATCAAGAAGCGTGTGCGATACGTCTTCCATTCCACTGGTTTCATGGCGTGCGACCCGAGAGCGTGTGTGCTGCGTGACGGTTGAACTGATTCGAATGTTTTGTGAGAGCGAGGGTGACTGTACGAGGGAAACGGGCGCGGGTCAATTCAGTATTTTTGGTGCAGTTGAGGAAAAAGGTGGCGGCGGATTTTCGCGGGGCGGCAAGCGTGGGCAAAGGAGTAAGAGAGAAGTCGTGGGAGCATTGGATGGCTCCATTCTCGTGTGAGAAGTGCGACGCGGTGGAAATCGGGTGGAAGTATCGGGAGGAATGTCCACAGGGCGTGCACAGGAAATGCAGAAAGGCGGGAGAGAATCAGCAGCGATCCGTGGCGAGTTTCTCCGAGCGCTCGCGCAAGAAGTTTTAACCACAGAGGACGCAGAGGGATTAGTGCTGTTTGAACCAGGCTAAGAGACGACGTTCGAATTCTTGCGGGGAAGTGCTGTAGGCGCCGCAGTGGTCGGCGTGGGGGACTTCCCAGAGCTGAGTGTGGGGATTGCGGGCGTGGATGACTTGCGAATGGCGGACTGGGATATTGCTATCGATTTCGCCGTGAATCAGGAGAACTGGAATGTCGGTTCTGCCGACGGAATCTTCGGGGGAGACTTCTTGCATGTTGAGGTGGTATTTCAGGCGGGCGCGGAGGAAGGCGATTTCTACCAGGGGTCGGAGGATGGTGCGTCCTACCCAAGGACCGAGGTGGAAGGGCTGTCCCATGCGGTCGTAGGCGATCTCGCGAAAATTGGCAAACGAGGATTCGGCCGCTACGGCGCAGAAGTCGGGGTGCGTGTCGAGGGATTGAAGCAGTTGGGCTGCGCCCATGGACTCTCCGAGGGCGAAGATGCAGCGGGGATGGAGCTCATCGTGAGGGCGGAACTGGTTTCCGAGGAAGTCGACCCATTGGTGGATGTCGTTGCGCTCGAGCAGGCCGTAGGTCGCGAGTTGGCCGCCGCTGGTGCCGTGGGCGCGGGAGTCCGGCATGAGAACCATGTATCCGTGAGCGAGGAAGAGTTGCGCATAGCTGGTCATGCCGAGGCGATTGTCGCCGAGACCGTGGAGCAGGAGGACGGCGTCGTGGTTGGGGTGGCGCGGAAGGATGAGCCAGGCGCGCAGGGTGACGGCGTCGTGAGTGGAGATGGAGACATCGACGATGATGGCATTCAATTCTTTCGCGATGTTCTGCGTGGCGATATCTTCCTCAACAGTGAGTGAACGGCGGGCGGGGTGGAGAGTGCCGTCGGCCAGGTAGATGCCGCCGATGGTGCAGAGGGTCAGGTAGAGGATTATGGCTAAGAGTGAGTAGCGGGCGCGGCGGGTGAGGAGCATGGTCTGTGAGATGGTACGGCGGGAGGATGGAGAGAGTTCCGCGGTGCGGGCTTGCGGCAGTGCCGAAAGTCAAAATCCCCACCCTGTCGCGGAATGCGCGACAAGGGTGGGGCACCCACATTCATCTACACGCTCTTAGCGATGCGCCAAGGCGGGTTCGTTGGCAGTCTTGCTGGCTTTGAAGGTGGCGTAGCGTTTGTTGATTTCGTCCCAGTTGATGGCGTTCCACCAGGCAGCTAAGTATTCGGGACGGCGGTTGTTGTATTTGAGGTAGTAGGCATGCTCCCAGACATCGTTGCCGAAGATGGGGAAGTGGCCCACGCTGAGGGGACTGTCCTGATTCGGCGTCGACATAATGTGAAGGTCGCTGCCGCCTTTGCTGGCCAGCCAGACCCATCCGCTGCCGAATTGTTTGACGCCGGCGTCGTTGAATTTGGTTTGGAAATCTTTGAAGCTGCCGAAAGCTTTGGTGATGGCTTCGGCGATGGGGCCGGTGGGATCGCCGCCGCCCTGGGGTTTCATGATTTTCCAGAACATGGTGTGGTTGACGTGGCCTCCGCCATTGTTGCGGACGGCGCCGCGAATGTCTTCAGGGATGGCGTTGAGGTCGCGGATGAGATCTTCGGCGGACTTGCCGGCGAGTTCGGGATGCTTTTCGAGGGCGGCGTTCAGATTCTTCACGTAGGCGGCGTGGTGCATGTCGTGGTGAAGAGTCATCGTCTGCTTATCGATGATGGGTTCGAGTGCGTCGTAGGCGTAGGGGAGTGCTGGTAGTTCGTGAGCCATGATAGGTCCTCCAAGGTTTGAGATGACAGGGCGTTACTTTTCGATGCAAGTTTGGATGGAGATGATTATAGCGCGGGGGGAAGCAGATTCCTCTGTCCCTCGCGTTTGCTCGGGGGTCGGAATGATAAGTTTCTTTAGTTCTTAGACTCTGCTGGCCAGGTACTCGCAGACGCGGAGGATGGTGTCGCGCTGGCCGTCGTTGAGAGTGAGGAATTCGAATCCGTAGCGAAGGCCCTGGCGGTAGCGGACGATGGCGCGGACTTTAATGGGATAGGTGGTGAGGGGTAAAGGGATTTCCAGGGTGACGATTTCGCCGGGTTCGAGGCTGCCGGTGAGGGTGGCGCCGATGCCGTCCTGACCCATTTCGGTGGAGCGTCCCCAGCAGCTGCGGAACTCTCCGGCTTGAAACATTTTAACTTGCAGGCGAACGTCGAGAGTGAAGCGGGGAAAACGGCGGGTGAAGGTGACTTTGGCGGCCGGGGCATTGGCGGGCACGCGGGTGCCGGTTCCGGAGTCGGAAGCTCCGGCGGCGGCGGCTAGGGCTTTTTTTTCTTTACTCATTCCGCATCACGCGTCATTCGTTCACCCAACTCGTTGTCCCAACTCATTCACCCAACTCAGTTGGTCGTAATCGCTAGTCGCCAATGGTTAGTTGCCGTGGAGCAGGTAGCCGGGCTCGAGTGGGAGCTTGCCGGCGACCTTGACGACCGCCACGCTGCTGTTAATGGCGTAGACATCGACGACGCCCACGGCGCCGGGGATGGCTGCGACCTTGTTGACCAGATCTTCGTCGGAATCGGCGATCATGATGAGGGGATGGCCAGCGCGGCCTTGGTTGGCGGAGGCAATGATCTCTTTCACATTGGCTTCCGACAGTTCGTATACCTTTTCGAGAAACAACTTCATTTCGGGCGAGCCGGGGTTGCGCATGACAAAAGTGACGGATTTTCCGTCAGGCCAGTGGTTCGTCTGGCCCTTGCAGACCTTGACGAGATCGGGCAAGGCCATGGCGGATACGGAGTTGGACTTGTTGGAGACGAGCGCGAGATCGCGCGCAGCCGCCAGTGGGACGCTGGCCGCGAGAAATAGACAGACGCTTAAAGTTCGACGGTGGAACACACGCTTTCTCCAGCAAGGCGGAACCGGCCTTGCAGTGATTTTCGTCGAAAGGGGTCACCGGCTCAACGTCACTAAGGTCATGTACCTCAGGGGCTGGGCCCCTTTGAAAGGAAAGGCTTTATCGCAGTGCTGCAGGCGCTACTCCACCCCGAAAGGTTCGGAGTCTCACGGAGGGCTGGTTTTTCAGCGGTTTACTGTAGTGACTTGACCCAGAGTCAGGTATAAGCTACAGGGGCTTGGCAAGTCGCGGAGGATAGGGTAGGCTATGCCTTCTCCTCATACAAGGATAGCCCGAGGATCAACTCCCCCATGACGAACCGCGTAACCTACGCTCCCCACGATTTCCAGAAGACGTGCAAGCAGGCCGAGAGAGACCACGAGTCGAAGAAGCTTGTGGTGCTGATGGATCGCGTGAAGCGGCAAATCGCCGAGCGCGAAAGCCCGGATCTGATGGTCGAACCTTCGAAGCTTCCGGTGAAATCGGCGGGCGGCGACTCGAGTGGTGGATTGCGGACGATGCGGCCCCTCAGCTCTGTCTAGCGATAATTGCCAAAACGATTTTCTGGTTCTTATTCCCTAGGCGTATTCCCCAAGCTTATTCCCCAACTCATTCCCAATCCAAATTCTTGAATTCGTTTCCTCAATGTATGGAGACGAAAACTTTTCTCTTGGCACATCTTAGTTTTGCGCTAGAATGGGCGGGCTTTTCGGTGGGCTCGCCTACTGGCCGTGGTGAGTCTTCCGTGTGCCTTCCCCCAGGAGGTTGTGGATGTACCGGCCTTATTCGAGTTCCGAGGCGGACCCTCGTCCGTTCCGTGACGTGGAGTCCCAACTCCGCGACCTGACGCAAGATTTCGCAATGTCCTTCAACACAGGAAACTATGATCAGGCTGCGGGTCTGTTCGCGACCGACGGCGTACTGATGGCGCCGCACTATGAGGGAGCGAACGGGCAGAAGGCAGTGGAGCGCTTGCTGCGGCAGTTGAGTGACGCGGGCTATGGCGATCTGCGCCTGGAGACTACTCGTGTGGAGCATTCCGGCGATATGGCAATGGAGATTGGACGCTTCTCCGCAGTAGTGCGGAAGGCGGACGGAACTGCCGTGCCGGAGCGCGGGAAATATGTAAAGGTATGGCGGCGGCTGGGAGCGTGGCGGCTGGTGGCGGACTGCTGGAGCCGGACGCCGTTGGCGGTCAGCGATCGGGCGGCGTAAGCTGCCGTGCGCGGGAGGTGAAGCGCAAGTTTCGTCCGATGCGGAATCGAGATCTGCACTTGCCGGGCGCGGGGACTACAGCGTAGGTTCGGGGGGACATGAGCGAGGAAAGAGCGGCGACGCCGGGAGCGACTGAACTCAGGCGTGGGGCGGGAGCGGCGGTCGATCCAATTCCGGCGGATCGCATTCAGGCTAATGCAATTCGGTGTGACCCAATTTTGGCTGACCCAATTTTGGCTGACCCGGGGCAATATTGTCCGAACTGTTCGGCGAGATTGCGGGAGAGCCGGTGCAAGTTGAAGTGTCCGCAGTGCGGGTTTTATTTGAGTTGCTCGGATTTTTATTGAGCGAGCTGTCAGCTCTCAGCTTTCAGCAAGATCAAAATCGGTTTCACGCCCGCCTTGCATCAGATCTTTTCCCAGTACATCTGGTTTCCTGGCCTGACAGGTTTGCCGGGTTCCGTCTACAATTGGGGCGAGTTGGAAATCATAATTTAGGAGACGATTATGCAACGCAAGGCTAGCGCAGTTTGGAAGGGCGGGTTGAAGGATGGGAAGGGAACGATTTCGGCGCCGGGCGGAGCGCTGAACAATACGCAGTATTCGTTTGCGTCGCGATTTGAAAACGGGGCGGGGACGAATCCCGAGGAACTGATTGCGGCGGCGCATGCGGGATGTTTTTCGATGGCGCTGTCGGCGCAACTGGGCGGGGCGACTCCTCCTTTGACGCCGGAGAGCATTTCGACCAATATCACGCTAACCATGGAGAAGCTGGATTCGGGATGGACGATTACCGAGAGCCACATTGACGTGGTGGGGAAAGTTCCGGGAGCGGATGCGGCTACGTTTCAGAAGTATGCGGAGGCGGCGGAGAAGGGATGTCCGGTGTCGAAGGTGCTGAATGCGAAGATTACGATGACGGCGAAGCTGGAGTAGAAATGCTGAATCAATCGTTCAAAGCCAAGTTGCAGAAGAGCACTGCAAAGGGCGGTTGGACTTTTGTCGTTTGGCCCGACTCAGTCCGTTTTTTCAGAACTCGTGGATTGGTTAAGGTGAGGGGCACGATTGATGGTCATCCGTTCAGGAGCTCCTTTATGGCGTTGGGCGACGGCAGGCATAAGCTGCCGGTCAAGGGGGAGATTCAGAAGGTGATCGGCAAACAAGCGGGTGACACGGTGACTGTGCTGTTGCAGGAGCGGCTGTCCAAGACCAAGTAAGCCGCACGGGAAGTTTGACAGGGGACATCGTGTCTGTAGAATAGAAATGTAGATCTTCCTGACACGGCGGCTTTCGGGCTGCCGCTGCTATGTAGGTTCACTTGCCATCGTGGCGGAATTGGCAGACGCGCATGGTTCAGGTCCATGTACTCGCAAGGGTGTGGGGGTTCGAGTCCCTTCGATGGCACCAAGCTTTAAAAGACATTGTTGAATTTTGATTGCTGATTGTTGATTAAAATCCCCGGGCACGAGGGCTTTCAATCAGCAATCGGCAATTTTCGCGGCAGGAAACAGCAGGTCCCTCCACTACGCCGTCGCTGACGCTCCGGCTTCGGTCGGGATGACAAGGCGGGGAGATTTCATCAAAACGTGAAAAAGGCGATCTCTGGTTGGAGATCGCCTTTTTGCAATAAGGGGATGGTCTACAGCGGCTGGACGTTCTCAGCTTGCCAGCCCTTGGGGCCCTTGGTCACGTCGAACTGCACGGTCTGGCCCTCTTGCAGGCTACGGAAGCCGCCTGCTTGAATTGCCGAGAAATGAACGAAAACGTCTTCGCCGGACTGGCGGCTGATGAAGCCGTAGCCTTTGGCGTCGTTAAACCACTTTACTGTTCCTTGTTCTGCCATGGTGTTAGGTGTTCCTTTGTTTGATCAATTTTACGCTGGAGAGATTCGGAGGTACTGCTGGCGGTTACTGGCTGTTGAGGCAAGAACTGCTCTGTCCGACTCGGACTAACGTACTGCTTCATAATATCCGTAAACCACGGGATTAGCAAGCGAGAATTCAGCACTGCCGTCGGACGTGACGTAATGAGCCAAGGCCAATGAGCCAAGGCCAACGATATCCGCTTGCAGGCGCTTACATGCACACGGCAGGATTAGAGCAAACGGCGTATACTTAAGAGACTTAACCTCGAAGACTGGGTAATTTTAGGGCTGGCCCAATTTGCGCCTTCGCGATTGAGAGAGCGAGAGAGCGTTCCCGCATGTGCGTTCGCACGAATCGCTGCGATCGCGTTCGCTAGCTGTTCCACGATAGTTCACCAGTAACGAAATCATTTCCCGAACCTGCCCGAATGACAGGAGTGCACGATGTCCAGAATTAACGGCGACAAGTCGAGGTATAACCGAGTGCGGCGGCAGAATGCTGCGAAACGGATGCGCAATCGCAAGCTGTTCAAGGCTGCCGAATCGCAAGCGAAACCGGCGGTGGCTGCGGGATCTGGGCCGAAGCCGGTGGCGGAATGAGCACACCGTCCCTGGGGCTGCCGATCTCCGCGCCGCTCAGCCGGCTGAAGAATAAACGCGTTTTGTTATTGGACACTTCGGCGACGATGCGCGACCGGCGCGCGGAGTCAATGAGAAAGCTGGGCATGGAAGTGGATTGTGCGGCCGACGTTAGCGAAGCGCGGTCGTGGTGGCGCGCGGATCTTTACAGTCTGGTGTTGATTGACATGGAAAGCGGGCTGGGGCACCGGGACAAATTTTGCGACGACATGCGCCGGGCGTCGCCACCGCAGCAGATTTCGTTTCTGGTGGGGAAACCGGGTTACCTGGCCGACATACCGAAGGCCGACGGAGTGTCGCTGGCGCTGAAGAGCAGCGGCGATCAGAGTGTAAGGGATGACGTGAGGGCGGCCCTGGCGGCTGTGCTTCCCGGAGCGTCGCAGCGGTGGGGGATTCTGGAAGCATCGCGGCGAATTTCCGCGGTGCGGTCGCTGTCTCATGCGCGCTCGAGAGCAGCGCAGGATCGGCCAGTGCCGCCGCGGGATCTCGAAACCAGGGAGTTTAAGCGAGCCGCGGCCGAGTCCAAGATTTTGGAAAGCAGCGCTTCGGAGCGCGGCGTTTTAAACGGGACTTTAAGCGGCACTTTAAACGGAGGCCCGGAAACTCGGCCTTTAGAAACCCGGACTTTAGACGATTTACTCAGAGAGGAACTGCAATGAAGAACCTTTACGTAGGTAATTTGCCCCACAGCACAACCGAGTCGGAGTTACGAACCGTTTTTGAGGCTCATGGCGCGGTGGAAAAAGTCAGTATCGTGACCGACCGGGAGACTGGCCGGGCGCGGGGTTTCGGGTTCGTGGAAATGACGAATCCTGCCGAGGCCGATAAGGCGATCGCGGCGCTGAATGGAACGGAACTGGGCGGACGCGCGTTGAAGATCAACGAAGCGCAGCCTAAGACGGATCGTCCGAGAAGTGGTGGGGGCGGCGGTGGCGGGAAGAAGTTTGGTGGCGGCGGTGGTGGCGGCGGACGCGGGCGCGATGATTATCAGGGGCACGCACGGCAGCCGCGCGAACCGCGCTGGTAGTTTTGTGAGTTCGTGGTTCGAGTTATAAAGTTTCGATTCGTAAAGTTTTGCTTCGTGCGGGCCGGATGTCGCAGGCCGGTGTCGGAAGATCGCTGCCGGAACAGGCGCCCGCAAGTAATCGGCAAGTGGTCAAAGACCTAAGCAATTAGAACCAGGAGGAATTGTGAATGCCACGAGGACGATCAACATTTACTAAACGCCAGAAGGAACAGACGCGGCAACAGAAGCAGCGCGACAAGGCCGAGCGCCGAGTCCAGCGTAAAGAGAATAAGCCGGAGGACGGCGTCGTCGTCGACGAGATGCAGGAACTGCGGGAGCTCGCCGAAGCGCAGGCGGCGCTATTCCGCATTGGTGATGAGGATGAGCCTGGTCCGGCGGAAGCGTTTTTGCCTAGCGGCAAGATCGGGCAATAGAAGTTTGGGGTTGGAAGATCGCCGGAGCTTTCGAGCTCCGGCGATTTTTTGTTTTGGCTTGGAGGGTTGAGTCTTGGAGCCTTAGGGTCGAAGAGTCTAATAAGTCAAAAAACCCCACCCTGTCGCAAAATGCGCGACAAGGGTGGGGCACCCACTTTCATTTTTCCTGGAAAGTTTTAGACGAAAACTTCGCCGGGCAACTTGGTTAGGGTGCGGGAAGCCAGGGTGTTTTGGATGTGACGCCGGGGCTGGGGTGCGCCGGAGGGGTCCATCTGCATGCGTTCGATGCGGAGTTTCAGGGTGCGCTCGATGTTGCGGAGTTCGACGACTTCAACGCCGGCGGCCAGGGTGGTGGCGCGTCCGGTTGAGCCGGCGCGTCCGGTGCGGCCGACGCGATGGATGAAATCTTCGGCCATCTTGGGCAGATCGTAGTTGATGACGTGAGCGACGTCGTCACAATGCAAGCCGCGAGAAGCGATGTCGGTTGCGACCAAGACCTGGAAGCGGCCTTCCTGAAATCCGCTGAGCGCTCCGTTGCGCTGCGATTGCGAGCGGTCGCCGTGAATCATGGTGGCAGTGAAGCCGTCGCGGGCGAGCTCCTGGGCGAGGCGCTGGGCGCCGCGCTTGGTGCGGGTGAAGATGAGGGTCTGACCTTTTTCTCCGTAGAGAAGCTGGCGGAGGACGTCGAGCTTTTCGCCGGGTCGAACTTCGTAAGCTTTCAGTTCTACGCTTTCGGCGGGCTTCAGAACAGAGCCGAGAGCAACCCGCACGGGGTCGCGCATGTATTCATGCACGAGTCCGGCAACGGAAGCTTCGAGGGTGGCGGAGAAACAGAGAGTCTGTCGGGTCTTGGGCAAGAGTGCCAGAATCCGTCGGATGGCCGGAAGGAAGCCCATGTCGAGCATGCGGTCGGCTTCGTCGAGGACCAGCATCTTGATGTGACGCAAGTCGGCGAAGCGGCGATCGGTAAGATCTTGTAAACGGCCGGGAGTGGCGATGATGAGCGATGAACCGGCGCGCAGGCCCTGGATCTGAGCTTTTTCGGAGACTCCGCCGATGACGAGCGAGGCTTGGGGCATGCCCTTGGTGCGCAGGTTCTCGTACTCTTCATGCACTTGCATGGCGAGTTCGCGCGTAGGCAACAGGATCAGAGCGCCGGCGTGGGCCGAGGTCTCTTTGCGCAGCATTTCGATTACGGGGATCAGAAATGCGAGCGTCTTGCCAGTGCCGGTTTGGGCGGTGCCGATTACGTCTTTGCCTTCGAGAGCGGGCTGGATCGCGCGCTCCTGGATCGGGGTTAAGGTAATGAATTCAGCTGCCGCAAGTTTCTGCTGCAAAGCGGCAGATAAGGGCAGTTCTGTGAATGTAGTCATGCTAGGTTGTTTCTTTCTGGAGGGGCCTGAGGGTATACACGTCGATACACGAATGCATCAGTGAAGCTTTCACGCCGCTCATTTGATTTGAATTCACGCTGGAACTAAACGGCGGGCAGGAAAGGCGGAGATGAATCTGATCCAACGAGGGACCACCGCGTCACGAGCAAACCGTGGAAAAAGCGTCAAGTAAAGTATAGCACAAAGCCGCGGCAGGAGAAGGCACGAGGGTAACCGGGGAAAGTTGCTAGGCAAGAGGCGCGAAATGGGGCACAATCAGGGCGGGGCGGGGAGGGTGGACGCAATTGAAGATCTCGCAAAAAGGGTTGTACGCGCTGCAGGCCATGATGACGCTGGCGCGGCGGCACGATCAGGGCGCGATCAAGATCCGGGAGATTGCGGCGGAAAGCGATCTGCCGGAGAAGTTTCTGGAGCTGATCCTGCTGGAACTCAAGAACGCGAGGATTGTTGATAGCGTGCGCGGCGCGCGCGGCGGCTACCAGTTGCGGCGCGATCCGGCGGAGATTCCGTTGAGCGATATTATCCGGCTGGTGGATGGTCCGCTGGCGCCGCTGGGAGACGCGGAGCAGTTGCGGAGTCTGATCGCGAAAGACGCGGAGCATCGGGCGCTGTATGAGGTGTTTCTCGAGGTGCGGGACGCGGCCGCGAAGATTCTGGAAAATACGACGATTGCGGATATTGTGGCAGGTGGGAAGGGTAAGAAGGGCAAGAGCGGGAAGAGCGCGGCGGTGGTGGCGAAGAAGAGGTCGAGTGGAGGGTAGAGGAAAAGCATCGAGCTGCGCTCGATGGACAGCCGGGGGCGGCTGTCCCCACATAACCCCGAAACCCGAATGCCTTGCCCGGCGCGGGAAGTGCGCGATATTCACAGCATCGAAACAGTCTTAAACTTTCCAGCTTTTCTCCTGTTTGCCCGATGAATCACGCGGAAAACCGCGTCTGGCGCTGGTTGCACGAGAAATGCTTTGCGGATCTGCACCAAATTCTGTCACCGGCCTGTGAATGGCCTGCACTCGATTGAAAATACATGTACTTACAAACGCGTATTTTCCATTGACGGAAAAAATAGAAGGAGTACAACAGGATCGTTCTTTGACAACTTCTTAAGTTTTTCCGGTTGGTGCGGCGTCCGGGGCTCGAGCGGAATCACTTTCCTGATCGAAAGGTTAGGAAGGAGGGTGAGCAAGGGTCTATAGCAAAGCGCTGGTTGAGGAGAACGAAGAAGACACGTTGAAGGCAAGATAGAGTTCCGAGGCGTAGGGTAGGTTTATCCGGTTGGCGGTGAGCCCGGAGCCCAAGCGAAGATCGCGCGGAGAAGCCCGCAAGGGAAGCTCTGAAAGCAGGTCGAGCGAGGGTCAAACGCGAGCTACTGGCCGAGACGAATGGACCTTACATTACCTCGGAACTCTTATTTTTTCAGCTGCCAGCTCTCAGCTTCTAGCTTCTAGCTTCTGAATCTACCCTTTTGGCATTTCCGCGCTTACTTGATTGCTTCGTGCCGTCCCTTCGGGACTTCTGTAATCCTACATTCTTTGCCCAGCGCTGAAGCGCTGGGTTAATTGTCCAGAGCAAGGAGTGCAAGGCCAGTTTCTTCAGGGGCTGAAGCCCGCAGCTTTGGAGACCTTAGACGGCACGACTGAACGTCGGGCCCTTCCCGAAACCAATTCATAGAGATGTTGTGGCCCTTCCCCGAAATCAATTGAACAGATGGTTGTTAGTCGACGTGTTCGCCTTCGGAGAATTCTCCTTCGGCGTGGGGGAGGATGTCGTGGTCGGTGGCGATCCAGACGTAGAGGGTGGGCAGAAGGAAGATGCTCATGAGGAGGGCGGCTACCAGTCCGCCGACAATGACGATGGCGAAGGGACGTTGCGAGTCGGAGCCGATGGCGTGGGACATGGCGGCGGGCAGCAGGCCCAGGGTGGCGACCAGCATGGTCATCATGATGGGACGGAGGCGGAGGACGGCGCCTTCGACAGCCGCTTCTTCAATGGTGTAGCGGCGGACGCGCAACTGGTTGATGTATTCGAGCATGATGACGCCGGTCTGCACGGATACGCCGAACAGGGCTAGGAAGCCCACGCCCGAGGAAACGCTGAAGTTCGTGCCGGTGAAAAGGAGTGCCAGCAGGCCGCCGACTGGCGCGATCGCGATGTTGGCCATGATCAGCATCGCCCATTTGAACGAGTGGAACATGGAGTAGAGAATAATAAAAATGATGAGGATGGTGATGGGCAACACGATCGCGAGGCGCGCGTTGGCGCGCTTCTGGCTGGCGTATTCGCCCTCCCATTTGAGGTGATAGCCGACGGGCAATTTCACCTTCTCGTTGACATCCTTGATGGCCTGTTCAACGGTGCTGCCGAGGTCGCGGCCGCGGACGCTGTATTTGATGGCGATGTAACGCTCGTTGCCTTCGCGATAGACTTCGGATGCGCCGTCGGACACTTGGATCTTGCAGAGCTGCGCGAGCGAGACGCGTTCTCCCGTGGGAGAGAGCAGGCGAATTTTCTCGATCGCTTCGCGGGTGTCACGGAATTGCGGCAGGTAGCGCAGCACGAGGTCGTAGCGCGCTTCTTGCTGGAGTACCTGAGTGAGAGCGTTGCCGCCGACTGCGGTTTGAATCGCGTCCTGCACGTCGGCGACGTTGATCTGGTAGCGGGCGGCGGCGTCGCGATCGACGGTGACGTTTAGGTTGGGCTGGCCGAGCACGCGGAAGACTCCGAGATCTTCGATGCCGGGGATCTGGCGCATGACCGCGACCATCTCGTCGGCCTTGCCTTCCAGAACTTTCAGATCCGTGCCATAGATTTTGGTGGCGAGTTCGCCTTTGACGCCGCTGACGGCTTCGTCCATGTTGTCTTCGATGGGCTGGGAGAAGCCCCAGAGGACGCCGGGAATCTTGTCGAGTTCGCGCTGCATGGCGGCAATCAGCTGTTCTTTATTTTCGTGGAATACTGGGCGCCACTCGTCCCTGGGTTTCAGATCGACGAAAAATTCGGTATTGAAAAAACCGGTGTTATCGGTTCCGTCGTCGGGTCGGCCCACCTGGCTGGTGCATTGCGGAACTTCGGGAAACGAGCAGAGCACGATGCGTGCCTGGTTGGCGACGCGGATGCCTTCGTCGGGGCCGGTGCTGGGGGCGAGTGTGCCGCGGACCCAGAGAGCGCCTTCGTCCAGGTGAGGGAGAAATTCGGAGCCCACCGCGCCGCCGAACGCAAGATACCCGGCTACTGCCACGGCGAACAGGCACACTCCAACCGTGATCAGGCGGTGGTGAATCGCCCAGCGGAGGCCGTTGCGATAGCGTTTACTGACGAAGGTCATGACCGGGTTTTCCCACTCGGTTGCGCCTTTGGCGAAGGCGAAACTGGCCAGCACGGGTGCAACCACGATGGAAAAGATCAAAGCGCCCAGCAGTGCAAAGACCACGGTCCAGGCCATGGGATGGAAGAGTCGGCCTTCGACCCGTTGCAGGGTAAATATCGGCACGAAGGCTGTCATCGTAATGACAATGGCATAGAACACCGGGCGTTGCACTTCATGGGAAGCGAAGCTGATGCGCTCGGTAGTGGTCTGAGTACCGTCGACATGACTCGCGTGGCGCACAATGTTTTCGATCAATACAATGGCGCCTTCCACGACCACGCCGAAGTCCAATGCCCCCAGAGACAGAAGGTTGGCGGGGATATGCATCAGGCCAAGACAGGTGGCGGCGAAAAGCAAAGCAAACGGAATGGTTAAGGCAACGATGACCGCTCCCCGGACGTTGCCCAGGAAGAGCAGCAAAATGACCGAGACCAGGATCATGCCCTCGGTGAGATTGTGAAGCACGGTGTGGGTGGTGAAATGAACCAGGGTGCTGCGGTCAATGAAAGGAACGATCTTCACGCCCGGAGGCAGGATGTGATTGTTCATCTCGTCGATCTTTTCGTGAAGGGCTTTCAGGGCGGGGTCGGCATCGGCGCCTTTGCGCAAGAGCACAATGCCTGAGACTACGTCGTCGTTATCGACGATCTTGCCGTTGTCACGCTGGATGGCGCCATTGGGGCCGTAGGGGCAAGAGGTGCACGCGCGCGCGAACTGGCCGAGGCGGATTTTCGGGCCCTGGGAAACGACTGCAATGTCTTTCACTCGGAGCGGAATGCCGTTCTTGGCGAGGATGACGGTCTGCTCGATGTCGCGGACATGATCCACCTGCCCGACTTCGCGGACGTTGATCTGTTGCAGGCCCTCCTGAATAAAACTGCCGCCGGCGTTGGCGTTGTTGTTGGTCAATTGCTGTTCGACCTGGGCGAGGTTTAAGCCGTAGGCCACGAGCTTGTCGGGATCGACCCGCACCTGGTACTCGCGGGTGGGTCCGCCGAAGCTGGCGACGTCGACGATATCGGGAACGGATTTAAGTCCTTTCTCGACGACCCAGTCTTCCAGCGATTTCAATTCCATGGCGTCATACTGCGGATTGGAGCTGTGCAGGGTGAAGAAATAAATCTGGCCGACGGGACTCCAGTCGGTGCCCATCTGGGGGGTAACGCCGGCGGGCAGAGTGACCTGGCTCAGACGCTCAAGCACGCGCTCACGGTTCCAGGCGTTGTCGGTTCCATCCTCGAAGATCAGTTTCAGATCGGAGAGGCCGAATAAAGAAAAGGAACGCAGGTGCACGATGCCGGGGATGCCGTTGGTGGCGGTTTCCAGAGGGATGGTGACTTGCTGTTCGATCTGTTCGGCGGAGATCCCCGGCCACTGGGTGATGATTTCGACGTAGTTGTCGGCGACGTCGGGGTAGGCCTCGATGGGCAGGTTGTGAAACGAGATCATGCCCCAGATAAAAAGGACGAGGGCCATCCCCAGTACCATCAGGCGGTTATTGAGCGCGAAATCGACGACGCGGCGAATCATGGGTTAATCCAGTGGTCAGGGATCAGTGGTCCGTGGCCAGCGTCATGGCTGCACTGCTTCATTGCTCCACCGTGTTCTGTAGATCTAGGGCGTTCGATACGACTTGATCGCCGGGCTTGATGCCGGAAACGATTTCCTGTTGGCTGCCGGGCAGCATGGCGCCGGTGACCACTTCCACGCGCCTGAAGCGGGCATTGCCGAGCGGGGTATAGACCCATTCGCGGTCGTGCAGATGCAGAATCGCGCTGGCGGGGATGGCGGAGCGCGCCTGTGGCTGTTTGCCGTAGAACGTGGCGGTGACGAACATTCCGATGCGCATCTGGCCGGGGTTCTTCACTTCCAGACGAACCTTCGCGGTGCGGAGGCCGGGATCGAGGACGGGCAGAATGTTATCGACGCGAGCCTTGAAGACCTGGTTGGGATAAGTGGTGAGGCGGACGTCGGCCGAGTCGCCGACGCGCACCGCGTCGAGGTCATTTTCGTAGACGTCGCAGACGATCCAGACGTAGCTGAGGTCGGAGATGGTGAAAGGATTCGGGCCGGACAGTCCCTGAACCCCGGACGCGTTGGTGATCTGCTGGTCGGTGATGACTCCGGAGATGGGCGCCGCGATGTCGATGATGCCGGAGGGGTGATCCTTGTCGATGCCGAGAGTGTGCAACTGTTCGGTGGCGGCGTTGAGGTCGGTTTTGGCGTCGGCTTCGGTGGCTTCGGCTTGTTCGAGGGCGCTTTTGGCGATGGCGCCCTTGTCGTAGAGGGTCTGGGCACGGTCGAGTTGCACGCGGGCGAGGCGCTCGTAGTTTTCGGCTTTGAGATAGGTCTGGTAAGCGCCAGAAACGTCGTTGCTGCGAACTCTCAATAAGATCTGGCCTTTTTCGACAACGTCGCCGAGTCGGGCCTTGAGCTCGACGACTCGTCCGGCAGCGAGGGAGATTACTGGGACGGCGCGGGTGATGTCGGGCTGGACGACGCCGGTTACGTTCAACGCGGAGACTGCTTTGTGCTCGATTGCGGTGAACAAGGGGAACTGCTCGGGGCGGTCGACTTTGAAGTTGTTGGCGTCGAGGTCGGGCTCGACGGTGGCGTTGGGGGGAGCCTCGGCCTTGGGGTCGGCTTTGCCGCTGCTGCAGGCGACGAGGGAGAGGATCAAGAAACAGCCGAGGGCCAGGGGGAGAATCTTGATCGCGTTTGATGCCGGCGAAGCTGTCGAGCTGCGCTCGACTGGACGGGCGAATGCGCCCGCCCCTACATGGACATCTTTGGTCCCGGCGTTGACATTTGTGTCGTGAGTTTTCATGGAATAACCTCGCGGCCTACCGACAGGTTCAGCTGCGCCGCCGCTGTGAGATAGGCGCCGACCAGATTGACGTAACTCAGCTGCACGGTGCGGTAATCGCTTTCTGCGCTCAGAAAATCCAGTAACGACGCGCCGCCGTGCTGGTAGGAAAAGAGAATGGTGTCGCGGACTCGGACGGCTTGCTCAAGATATTGACGCTTGTAGGGTTTGAGCAGGGTAATGTTGCTGGTGAGAGTGGCGTAGGCGGAATCCACGTCGCTGTGGACCTGGGTCGCGGCGGCTTCGCGTAGCTTTTCGCTGCGTTTGATGTCAATTTTCGTGCGCAGCTTTTCGCCCTGGTTGGTGTCGAAAATGCGCAGCGGGATGCTGACGCTGGCGCCGAGAGTGTTCAGGGCGTCAGGATTGTTGAAAGAGCCGTTGTGAGTGAACCAGACGCTGACCGTGGGATCGGTGGAACCGTTGGCTTCGGCCAGCTTGTAGCTGCTTTCGGCCTGCTGCACGGAAAGCACGGCGGCGCGCAGGTCGGGACGGGCGTCGAGCGCTTGCTTGCGATAGTCGTCGAGAGAAAGCGTGTCTTCGGTGAAATCGAAGGGTCCGTCGACATCGAAACTGTCGATGGGGCGGTGATCATTGAGCAGGGCGAGCAGATTGATTTTTGTGGTGCGCAGATTGACCAGCGCGGTTTGCACGTCGGACTCGTATTGCAGGCGCTGCAATTCGAGGCGGTCGAGGTCGATCTGGGCGATGTCGCCGGCCTGGTAGCGGTCACGGCTGATTTTCAGAATTTTGTCGTAGTAGTCGATATTGTCCTGAGCCAGCTTCAACACGGCTTTGGCTTGCAGGATGCCGACGAAAGCGCTGCGCAGATTGAATAGGAGATTGCGTTCGGAATCGTCCTGCTGGGCGACGCCGACGGCGGTGCCTTCCTTGGCGACCTCGGAGCGCAGGCCCCGCTTGTTGCGCCGCTCGAATAAGTAGCTGACGCTTGGCGAGATGAGAGTGCCGGCAAAGGGCTGCCATACACCGTGGCTGGGGGCGATCTGGGTGCCGTCGGCGGAGAGGGTGAAGTCGGGGTTGGGGCGAAGGTTGGCGGTAATTTCCTGGGCCTTCAGTTCATCGATATTCAGAAAGCCTGCCAGCAGGGTCGGGTTGTTCGTATGGAAGCGGTCTTTGACGTTGTCCCAGGTCCAGACCTGGGATGCGGATGAAGATGCGAATGAAGGCGCGGGCGCAGGCGCGGCTGGGGGCGCGGCCTGAGCATACAGACTCGCCGCCCCGAGAATCAGCGCTGCACTCGACAATCTCCACCGGATTAAGAACTCCATCGGGCAATCCATTTTTGTCAGCATCAGTGGCCGGCGTTGAGCCGTACACGGTAAAAAGGGTTTCGGCCCCGGCGGTTAAGCCTGCCGGCGACTTGGCCGATGAGACTACTATCTCGTTTTCCGCCTAAGATTTTCGTAAAGACAAAGTAAAGATTCGCCGTTTATGCAAACGATTCTTTGACCGTCGGCGAATTCGAGGGACCTACGCAGGAAGAACAGCGGGAGGAGCGCGGCCCAGTCGCTGGATGGCGGCGCCTGCATACGCGGATAAGTTGGTGGAGTGTGACTCCAGCCAGTTCTCTTCATTCACGACCTGAGGGTTAACGGCTGTAGCCAGGGCCGGGGGACTTTGCCACTTCGAGGCCGCAGCCTTTTCACTGCCGGCATGCAACACACTGCGTTTGCTGGCGGGCGACTCTTCCATCTCGTTGCGCATGGCGCGGAGATCGTCGGTGGCAGAAACCACGGGGAAAAGAATGACCAGCAGGCAGGCCAAAGCCAGGAGGCACTGCAGAGAAGTAAACCTGCGGCCTCCGGGAGCAATTCTGGAGCCGCGCCAGAGACAAAAGGCGGGTAGCGCCAAAAGCAGCCACGCGAGATTGAGCAGCAGTTCCATGAAGACCGGACTCGGGGGAGAGATTCCCCGAGTTGCTAGTTTGGCAGAAGTCTTAAATCCAAGTCAATGTGACTTCCGGGTGGAAAGGTGGTGCAGAGGGGACTTTCAAGCATGGCGCCGTCCCGAGCGGAGCCGTTTCTCAGGCGGAGCGACGGATCCCCCGAAAATCGTGCCTTGGGAGATCCCCTTCGGCTCCGCTCAGGGCAGGCTCTCCCGCGGCTGAAGTACGCCGCGCTTCGGGATGACGCACTGCACAGCAGCGCTGGGTGGAAGGGTGGTGCGGTGCAAGATCGCTCGGGCGGAACATTCTTACAGGAATCTTATACGGTGGCGGAAGAACTGTGGGAGAGTAGAGGAAGAACGTTTTGGGCTGCGGACGGCGGGCTGGATTTTCGTAGCAGGGAACTTGAGGTGAAAGATGGCGAAGCGGCAGAGAGCGTGGGCTGTTGGGGTGTTGGCGCTGTTGGTGTTGGCAGCGAGCATGGCGGTCTGCGAGTTTGCGTCGGCCAAGGTGCCCGATAAGCCGGTCGCGACTCTGGCGGTGATGGTGCTGCCGCAGGACGCGCCGGGGTTGGTGATCGAGAATGAGTCGCAATTGCCGGATACTCATCCGCACGCGCCGTATGAAATGCGATTTCAGGCGCACGGGAATATTTCGACGCCGCGCTGGCGAGTGGAAAAAGGAGCGCTGCCGGAAGGAATGAAGCTGGAGGAAGATGGACGGCTGCATGGGCGGGCTGATCACGCGGGGGAGTTTCAGTTTACGGTATCGGTGATCGACGGCGGCCGGGAGCGAGGGGTGCAGAAGGGGTTTGTGTTGCGCGTAACCTCGGCGTTGAGTCTGAATTGGAAGGCTGGCGCGCATGTGAACGGAAACCGGATTGAGGGCAGCGTTCAGGTTTCAAACACAACGCCTGACGATGTGGATTTGACGTACTATGTGCTGGCGGTGGCGCCGAATGGGCGGGCTACGGCGATTGGTTATCAGCATTTTGTGTTGAAGCGAGGCACGACGGACATGGAGTTGCCCTTTGGGGAGACGCTGCCGCATGGGGGATATTTGGTCCACGTGGATGCGGTGGGCGAAGTGGCGGCGAAGAATGTGATTTACCGGGAATCCCTGGATACGCCGGAGCGGCTGCAGGTGACGGTGGGGCCGTAACGGGGCTGCGGGAAAAATCGGTTCGTTAACCTCAGGGGTAGAAGGGGCGGTGGCGTCCCTGCGGGAATGCTGTCGCGCCGCATTCTTCCATCCTTCCTATCCTTCCATCCTTCCAGCCGCTAGAGCGGAGCTTGCGCACAGTGCCGGTTTGGCATGCCGGAAGGCTTGCCCTGATACGATTGTTTTTTCAAACCGCACCGGTACCGTCCTCCCATTATCCGTAACGCCCCGGCAGAAACTTGATAGGATCATTTCGCACAAACGGACGGGAGGGCTGTCAAAACATGATTACTCGCCGCGGCTTCATGATTGCAAGTGGACTGAGCGCGCTGGCTTCCACTCGAGTGTTCGGCGCGAATGACACGATTCGGATTGGAGTGATTGGGGCGGGGGGCCGTATGAAGAGTCTGCTCGATGCCGCGGACAGGGCCGGACTTTATCAGATCGTGGCGGTCAGCGACGTGTATGGTCCGCGCCGCGATGCGATTGTGCTGCGGTCCAACGGGCTCGCGAGCAGCCATCTGGATTATCGCGAAGTGCTGGCGAAGGACATTGATGCGGTGATCATCGCATCGCCAGACCACTGGCACGTGCCCATGGCCGGCGATGCGCTGGCGGCGGGCAAAGACGTTTATCTGGAGAAGCCGGTCACCCACACGCTGGAGGAAGGGGCCACGCTGACGCGCGCGGTGCGTTCGGGCAAGCAGATTTTGCAGTGCGGCATGCAGCAGCGCAGCTGGAGCCACTTTCGCGATGCGGTCGATTTGATTCAGGGTGGAAGTCTCGGGCGTGTGGTGCAGGTGCGGACCTACTGGTGGCAGAACTATCACGCGACGCGGCCACCGAAACCCGTGGATGCGCAGGCGCTCGATTGGAAACTGTGGCTGGGAGGTGCGCCGGACCAGGCCTTCAGCCAGGAGAAGTTTGACCACTGGCGCTGGTTCTGGAACTTCGGTGGCGGGGCGATGACGGATTTATTCACGCACTGGATCGACGTCGTGCATTGGGCCATGAAATCCGACCAGCCCCGGCAGGCGCAGATGCTGGCGGACAAATATATTTTCGAGCAATGGGACTGTCCGGACACTATTCAGGCCGCGTTCCGCTATCCCGGCTTTGACGTGGTGTACGAGGGGATGATGAATTCTTCCATTGACGATGGCGGGCTGGAGTTCCGCGGGACGGAGGCCACGTTGAAGATCAATCGCAGTGGCTTCAGCGTTTATCGCGAGCGGGTGGAGGAGGAAAAGAATCCCGCGTTGAGCGCTCACAGCGTGCTCGACGGCACGATTACCCACATG
>Ga0302324_100002147_pt1 | contig 46531 bp, 35 predicted proteins | sample Palsa_T0_1_FD_201949 | JGI IMG/M metagenome (GOLD analysis project Ga0302324, IMG submission 201949) | Peat permafrost microbial communities from Stordalen Mire near Abisko, Sweden - Palsa_T0_1 | ecosystem: Environmental > Terrestrial > Soil > Palsa > Peat permafrost | place: Sweden: Abisko... | reverse complement strand
ATACGCGCTCCCCGGCGCGAAAACGCCCGCGCCGTGGCGCGACCAACGCCGGCGGAGGCCCCCGTAATTACCACGACTTCATCGCTTGCATGGTGTGACGGCATCTAAGAAATCCTCTCTTCGTAATCGTGAATCTTGTTATCCGAACACCGGCGCCAGCGATATTGAAGCCAGACCCAGAACGAAAAGAGTGAACATCGCCGCCAGCAAGCGCCTTACCTCACTGCTGGCGCCGCGAAACTCTTTCCATACGAAAACGCCCCACACCGCGGAAATCATGGAATTACCCTCGCCCAGCGAGAACGAGGTGGCCGGCCCCACCACGGGCGTGTAGGCCGCCACAAAACTGCAGATGGTCCCGGTTCCCCAGATGAGACCGCCCAAGACTCCCCAGGCATGCGCCGCTGGACCGCCTTTGAAATAATCCCCGATCGAAAGCCGCGATCCGCTTACGGGCCGCCGCATGAACGCATAATTTAGGGGAAAGTTGGAGGCCAGCGCGCCCAGCGCAAATACGAAATACACGGTGTACGGCCCGAGGTGGTTCTCGCCGGTCAGGGCTTTCGCGACAAAAGGATAAAAGAGTCCAATGACCACACCGCACAGCAGACTTAGGACAATCCCCTTGGTGTCCGCCTTTGCGCCTTTCGACAGTCCACGATAAGCCATGGCATTGGCGGCGATAGCGGCGCAGACGAGCAGAATCCCGCCAAAGAGAAGCAACGGATTGCCGGCCGGCGAAACGACGTAATTGAGACACGCGCCGATGACCAGGGCCAGGCCCGCGCCCAACGGAAACGCGACCGCCATGCCGGCGACCGAAATGGCGGCCACCAAAAGCAAGTTTCCGAGATTGAAAATCATTCCGCCCACGAACGCTTCAGCCAGGGAGCGGGCGCCGGCGCTATCGAGATTGCGAAAGAAGCTTACCGGAGCAGCCGGATTCGTGCGGCCCATGGTGAGACCGAACAGCAGGGCGCACACCAGAATCCCCCACATGTAGTCCCAGTAGTACAGCTCGAATCGCCACGTTTTGTCGATCTTCTGTGTGTTGGCCCAACTGCCCCAGCACAGCATGCTGACCAGCATCATCAGGAGAGCAACCGGGTACGTGTGGGGCGTGTACATGGCTCAGCCGGCGACCGACACCATATAGTCGCGCCCCTCCCAGGAATTGCTTGCCGTCCAAAAGAAGGTAAAACGGATGGGCGCATGCTGCGCCGCAGCAATCGGAATGTCCACAAATTCAACTCCCAGCGTGGTGGTCGAAGAAGGAGTGTCCGTCACGGTCTGCCATTCATCGTCCGACCAGTGCAGCCGGAAAGAAGCCGGCGCCTGAATGCGAAGCACATAGCCGGGCTTCACGCTACGCACCTGCCGGGTAGGCTTCCAGACTTCGAATAATTGACGATCCGCGCGCCCGCCGAGATACCGTTTCGCAACGTCGTCGATCAGATCGGATACCTTCCCATCGCGGACGGATCGAATCAGCTTGATGTATTCCGCGTGGGCCCACATCAATGGCATGGCCGAGCCGGTCGGCCGTCCACAGAACATGTAGGCTTGGGGCAAATCCGCACGATCCCACGCCTGCTCGGGCAACAGGCCGGTGGCCGAGGCCAGGCTTTCCATGGCCCGCACGAATGGCTTCGCGTCGTGCCCGGCGGCCAGCTCGTAGTGACCTCGTTCGCCCGTGAGCAGCGGCCAGGCGCCCCCGCGGCCCCAGCCTACAAAGGGACCGCCATCGTCTCGTTGTCCGTATCCATCGTGGTTGTAGCGGTGCCAGCAAGGCCCGCTGGGCGTCTCCACCTTCAACGCCGCGTCTACGACCTTGAGCGAATCCACGATGAGCGCATCGCCGGCCTTGCGCACTCCATGACGCACGAGTTCCAGAAAACCGGCATCCACAATTTCCTTGGCTGGAAAGACGCTCTGCGCGCCGGGCTTGCGATTCGCAATGGTGACGTTTCCCTTGTTCGGATCTTCCTCGGGCGTAGGATTATCGGCGCTCTCGGGAAGAATCCGCATGTAATGGCGAGTCACCCCTGGGAGCAGGGTCCCTTCCGTTGTGACCGTCCAGCTCTCGACATGGCATTCCAGGAAATCGGCGTATTCCTCCAGATATGTCGCGGTCGCCCCATCGCCTCTTTCGCGGGCAAAGCATGCCGCGCAGATCAGAGCGGCAATGTTGGACGCCAGCGTGGAGGGGGAATAGCCGCTGACCTCCTCCCAACGCTCCTGCGGAGTCACAGGGCCATGCCGGACCAGGTAAGCGGCCGCCCGCATGACCATGGGGTATGGGTCGAAGTCTTGTAAGGCGTTCTCGCGTCTGAGGCGCCAGGCGAGCAGAATCGGAAAAGCGACCTCATCGAGTTGGACTCCCCGCCAGTAGGGATCGCCGTCAATCCAGAAGTTCTGCGAGAAACCTCCCTTCTGCTGCTGGGAGACATCCAGATAGATCAGCGCGCGCAAGGGTGTCGCGCGGTCTCCTGCCGCTAGCATCGCATTCGCGCTGTTGACCATGTCCCGCGTCCATACCAGGTGGTAACCGCCCTGGTCTTCATCGCCTACGGCTTCCCCCCAGGGGATGGAGAGCGAGGCGATAAAGGCGCCGGGATACGATTTGTCTTCGTGCGCGCGGAGCAAATTGAAGCTGGTGCGGTACAACTTGCCCCCATCGCCCGAAGCCTTCTCCAGCGGGAGGATGTTGGCGCTTGATCGCGCCCATTGGTCCGTGTACCGCTTTTCATGCTCCGCGAAGGGAGTGCTCAGCGATTGAAAGAGCGTGGAGACGGCGTGGTGCTGGCTATTGCCGAACGCCAGGCCCAAGGTGAATTCACGGGTATGGGATAAATCCAATTCTCCCGTGAGTGCGATGTTGCCGTCCGGGGCGTGATCGAACTCCCAGTCCATTTGAAAATTGCCGGCCAGGTCGGTCCAGCCGTCGCTTCGCCCCACGTAGCCGCACGAAACGCGGGAAAAAGGAACCGTGGCCGCCAGCGCCAGCCATGTTCCCTTTTTTTCGGCGATCAGGACCGTTCGTCCCGCCACCTGCGCTACATAGCCGCTGTTGCCCCAGCCTCCTACTTCGAGATGCGGCGCGCAGAGGGCATAGAGCCGCAGTTTGGAGAGGAACGCTTCGTCGCCGGTTAGCTTGGTGCGTTGCAGAACGCAGGCCAGGTGCGGGTCGGCGATGATCTCTTTGACAATCGCGTAATGCCCGGCGGGATCCGAATTCGTACAGCGGTATCCCAAGCCGTAGTCCGGCAGAAGTTCCAATTTGGACTTCAGGTGACGCTTTTCGTCGTGGAAAAAGCTCTGGCCGTCGGTGATCATATACTGAAGGTCCCGGATCTGAGGCCGGTCTACGGTCGGATAATAGACTTCGGTGACGATGCCGTTCCAAAAGGTAAACCAGACCCGGCTGGAAGCCGCATAGGCGGTTCCCACTCCATCTTTTCCTCCGTGCGTCCATCTGGGTTCGATGCCCGGCGATCCAAAGGCCATCGTCTGTTTGGGTTCGTTAGTTATGTTCATTTCCTGATGCCATTGCCTGGATCCACGCCAGGAATGTCGGGTCCTCTGCCAGGCAGGTCTTCGGGTCGCGACTATCGGCGTCTTGCATAGGCATGGAGGCGTCGTCGGCGGCCGCATCGTTTCGCCAGAAGCGGCGACCGCGTCACACCGCCGAGTGCCGTCTCCAAGTTGGAGGCTCCTGCAATCGCAATGCCACCAGTTGGAGGAGATGCTTTCCGTGGCGGGCTGCCGGTTTCAAGGATGTGCGGGGTACTTGGCAAGGTCTTCCAGCAGATTCTGCGCCGCCTCCGGAACCGCAACTTTGCCGCCCAGGATTTCCTGGCGAGTAACATCGGAGCCGTACATGGCCTTGTCTTCGCTTTGGTCGGCCCGCACGACGGCGCCATCCAAGCTCACTCCGGCAAAGACCCCTTTGCTGCGCGAATAGCTCAGGATCTCCGCGTGGAGCCTTATATCCGTGTCGGCGGCCGCATGTCTACCCACCGGCCCGGCCGCGACGGTTGCGTCCGCGCCGATCTTGAATTTGTCGCTCAGCAGGCTCTGTAAGGCATGGTTGTTCATGAATAGCATCACCGCGTCGGTGAAAGAGCCGCCAATCTGGAAGCCGACGCTCCCGCCCCCGACAGCCAGGAATACCGGCGCGCTCCAGCCATCCGCGGTGCGGCAGGTCGCCAGTCCCCTGCCGTAGTTGCCGCCGAATATGAACGCGAGCTTCTCCTCCCCCGGAACAATGGCAACGCATTTCGCCTTTTCCAGCAGGTCCTGGGGGATGCCCTTGTCAGGCGTTCGCATGATCTCGCGGAAGACCTGGGTCGCTCTTTGAATGCGCCCAACTTCATTACTGCGGTCCGACGCCAAAGCGGGCAGCATCGCAACTAGGCCCGCAACCAAAACGATACACACATTTTTGCGCACGATATTTCTCCTTAAAGGTACAGATCTCTACGATCTGAAGCCGAAGTCCTTCACCTGCCCATAACGCGACTATCTGCCGCTAGCCCCGGCTAGTTGCTCGCGTTCCGCGCCGTGTACTGTAACCTCCAACGGATGCGTCGTCTGCATGATACTTGTAGCCTTGGCCACCTCGTTCGCTGTGCCATGCGCCAGCAGAAGGAACTTGTCGGACTTGAGCGCCGACTCGTACTTCACGACGCTATCCTTGGGGATGCCAATGCTATACAGCCCCGCGCCGAGTGCGCTCAATCCGCCCACCACAACGGCGCCTTCAAGTGCGCCAACGATCCAGGCGACCAGCGGACCGGCTACCAATATCGGCCCGATGCCTGGAATGGCGAAGAAAGCGGCTCCGAACAACATTCCCCAGATGCCACCCCAGAAGGCGCCCTGCTTACCCCAGTACTTCATGCGGTCGCCGGCGTTATAGTATCCGACGACATGCTCGTCGGTATGATAATCCTTGCCGACGATGGACATTTTCTTCATGTCAAGCCCAGCCCTCTGCAGTTCCTTCACCGCTTCCTCTGCTTCGGAATGAGTTGCGTAAATAGCTACAACCGCGTTCATTTCAAACATGACTTAGGTTCCTTTCTTTTTCCGTCAGGCGGCGGGTAGAATTGCGCGTTCGGCAGCCCCCCGGTTCTTCAGCTGTGCTCGCGGCAAAGTCGTACTCCCAGCGGCTCCACGCGGCGAAGTCGACTCGCAAGACCTCTTCCGGCTCGAAAGGCGTCATCAGCACGTCGAAACCGCCCAGATTCAGCACTTCCGCCCAGAGGCGCTCGTCGGCCAGCCGAGAGAACACAATCAGGTTCGGCGGAGCCGGCAGTCTCGCCGCGGCCTTCAAAAGGTCTTCCCAGTTGCCGTCGGCGTGATCACGCTCGCAGAGGAGCACCGGAACTCTGAGGCCGCGCAACAACGCCAAAGCCTCACAGCAGTCTGAGGCCTCATGAAGTTTCCAGTTTCCCTGGGAGAAAATCTCTCGAAGCCGAACGCGATCGGCGGTCAACGGACTGACTGCAAGGACCACTGTGGTCATCCCCGGCGATGGGATAGACTTCCCCGATCGGACGCTCATGTATCTCTTCTCTGTCTGGGTAGCGCTCTATGGCCCACCGGGTAGCAGCAGGCGGGTGCGGCAGCGTTGTCCCGGTCAGACCCGAGATCCGTCGGCGCGAAGCACCGGCTTTGCAGATGCCGCGCCGCCGCAGCCCCAAGCAGGCCGGATGTAAACGTGGCGATCATTATCATGTTGGAGGCTGTCTTCACAACTGGATCACGCGGCTTTGACGAAAGTGTCGCTCACAAAGTCCGATCTCTCCTGCCGATCCCGGTCGGCAGCCTCCTGGCACTTGATGCAACGTGACGCCCACGGCACGGCCGCGAGGCGTTTGGCGCTGATCGCAAATTCGCACTCAATGCAGGTTCCAAAGCTGCCGTCGCGAACTCGCCGCAATGCGGCTTTCACGTCACGCAGCAGAGTGGACTCGCGGTCCACGTTTCGAATCGCCAGATCCCGTTCCGATGCATTCTGAATCTCATCCATTTGGTCCGCGCTCGTCTCGATTGCGAGGTCGTCCCACTTCCGCAATACCTGAGCCAACTCGGCCTCTTTTCGTTCAAGGATCTCTCGGAACCCGCCCATCCCGGTGTCTGCTATCTTCATTGCCGCCCTCTTTCGCTTCTGAACTTGACCGCGTTGTTGAGAAGGTCGTAGGCGCCGTTGGATCTATGGCCGGTCACACCAATTCCCTCATAGTTCCAGGCTACCGGGAACCGGTCGCCGATGATATACAGTCAGCGCCGTATTTCGAGGCGGGAAAGAGGTTTGCTTCCGCGCGCATGTGACAAAGATCGCTTTGTCGGGGCGCGCTCTATGGCCTACGAAGATCCGGCATTCGACAGATCGGGGTCGGCAACTTTCGCATGTTAGGTGCAGCATTTTCTGTTTGGACCTTCCCGTGCGCGGGACAAAGGTCAAGGTAAGTTGTCGAGCGTTGAACGCCAGATGGCATGGGACTAATGACTTCCACTTTCATCTCTTTGGTGCGATCTCGTGCTCCGCCTCCAGCCAGTCTTGATCCGCCTGCCCATCGTGGTGGCCGCGCTCCTCGTAGATTTCATAGGCGCGCGTTGCGATCCGCGGTGTAAGATCGAGCGGCTTCTTAGCCGGCACAGAGGCTTTGGCAGGATCGAAAATCCGATAGGCGACCAGTTTCACGCGGTCGTTCACCAGGAACCAAGTCAGCGCGTAGCCCCAAACGAACGCTGCCCAGCCCCAGCCGAGCGGTGTCATAAACACCCCATAAACCGCAATCAGAGTCGCCACCGTTTGCGTACCGAGCACCGCCGCCCATAGAATTCGCGCGGGCCGTATGGACCAGAACGGGCCCCGTGTACGGGTCAGGAAAATCGTCAGATGTCCGGCCACGGACAGCTTCAAATACATCAGCGTCTGGATGTGCGCGCGGTCGAGGTGAAATACGCGCTCGCCCAGATAAAACAGGCCGAACGCGGCCACCACCCCCACGACGCCCAGCACCGTGGAAATCCCCAGCACCAGGCGCATGTTCCACGCCTCGGGCTTATCCTTGTAATGCACGTTGTCATAGGCGATGGACAGGATAGCGCCGTCGTTGAGCAACGCCAGCATCACGATCATCACCGCGGTCAAAGGATAGAAGTTAAACACCAGGATCGCCAGCGTCATAAAGAACAGCACGCGCAGCGTTTCGGCGATGCGGTAGATCGCGTAGCTGTTCATCCGCTGGAAGATGCGGCGGCTCTCCTTGATCGCGTCGATGATCACCGATAGGCCGGGCGCCAGCAGCACGATGGACGCGGCCGCGCGCGCCGAGTCGGTTGCGCCCGAAACGGCGATGCCGCAATCCGCTTTCTTCAGCGCCGGGGCGTCGTTCACCCCGTCGCCGGTCATGCCCACGATGTGGCCGCGCTGCTGCAGCACATCCACAATGTGGAACTTATGTTCCGGAAAAACCTGCGCGAAACCGTCCGCTTTTTCGATGGCTTCCGATGCCGCCGCCGTCTCGTGCTTCGTGTCGCCCAATCCGCTGGCATCCAGGATGTTCGTGCCCATCCCCAGTTGCTTGGCGGTCTCCCGCGCGATGGCCAATTGATCGCCGGTCACCATCTTGACGCTCACGCCCATCTGCCGGGCGCTCGCGATGGTGGCTTTTGCCTGCGCGCGCGGTGGATCGAACAACGGCAACACGCCGATAAACCGCCACTTGCCTTGCTCGTCCGCCCGGGCCACGCCCAACGAACGGAAGCCGCGCGCCGCAAATTCATTGACGGCTTTTTCGGCGGCGGGCTTCACTTCACCCGCGTTGGCCGACATCTCCAGAATCACCTGCGGGGCTCCCTTGGCCACTTGGAACTGTTTCCCGTCCGCCCCTTTGACGGTGGCTTCGGTGCGCTTATGCACTGGGTCGAATGGCTGGAAATGGACCACCTGACAAGCCTTCAGGGCCTTCTCGTCCTTCACGCCCCCGATCACGGCCAGGTCGATGGTGTCTTTGTCTTCGGCGCGCGAAGCCAGCGCGGCGCAGAGAATCACCTGCTCGGCGGGAATACCGTTCACGCTGAACGGATCGCCCAGCGTCAGCTTGTTTTGGGTCAGGGTGCCGGTCTTGTCCGAGCACAGCACGTCCACGCCGGCCAGTTCCTCGATAGCCGACAGCCGCGTCACAATCGCTTCTTTTTTCGCCAGCAGACGCGCGCCGACCGCCATGGTCACCGACAGCACCGTGGGCATCGCCACGGGGATCGCGGCCACCGTCAGCACCAGGGCGAACTGCAACGTGGCCAGGATCGGGTCGCCGCGGAAAAGCGCGGCGGCAATAATCACCGCCACCAAAACCACCGCGAGGATTATCAGGTAATCGCCGATCTTCAGCACGGCGCGCTGGAAATGGCTGACGGTGTGCGCCCCCTGCACCAATTGCGCGGTCTTGCCGAAGTAGGTGTTCGTACCGGTGGCGTATACCATCGCGTCGATTTCACCCTGGCGGATAATCGATCCCGAAAACACCGCATCGCCCGGTTTGTGCTCGGCGGGCAAGGATTCGCCGGTCAACGCGGACTGATCCACCTGCACCGGGTCGCCCGCCAGCAAGCGCGCATCCGCCGGCACGATGTCGCCCAGGCGCAGGCGTACCACGTCGCCCGGCACCAAGTCGCGCGCCGCCGGGTCGATCCACTTCCCATCGCGTTTGACCTTGGCCTTGACCGCCAGCTTGGCCTTGAGCGCGGCGATCGCGTTGCCCGCCTGGTGTTCTTCCCAGAATCCGATTACGGCGTTGGAAAGAAGCAAGAGCAGGATGATGAAAAAATCCGGCCAGTGCCGCACCGCGCCCGACAGAATCACCGCCGCTTCGATCATCCACGGGATGGGACCCCAAAAGTAGGTGAGGAATTTCAGGAATGCATTGGTTTTCTTTTCGGCAATCTCGTTAGGCCCATATTGGGTCAGCCGTTTCTGCGCCTCGGCTTGACTGAGGCCGTCGGGCGACGACCCCAGTTTTTTCTCTACTTCCGCCATGGCAAGGGTTTTCAGGTCATCCTTGGCCTGGGGCTTAGCTTCGGGTTTATTCGTATTCGGTTTCACGATCTTTACACCTTTGCTTCCGGAGGGTCGGCGGCTCCTCCCGTCGGTAATAGCTTCGGCAAGTCCAGACGCGCTGCGCCAATCCGGTCGTCGGCCATCCCGTAATAGATGTCGAAACGATCCGGCAAGCCAAGATCGTCGCGCCGGTCGATGCCGGTCGGGAACACCACGTTGGCGATGGTCCCGACGCGTTCCTGCGGCAGCATCGGCGTCAAAACCGGCTCCGCCGAACGATACTGCACCTCCAGCGGGTGCTCCTTCGAAAACACCATCACCCCGGCTGAGTAGCGAAACGGGTGTTTGGCCGCGTCCCCGCCTGCGTTCACGCCGTGATAAACGATCATCCAGCCATGCCGCGTCAGGATGGGCGGAGTGCCGCCGCCGATTTTGAGCCGCTCCCAGGGCGATACCGGAGCCGCCAGCCGGTGGTGCGAGCCAAACTGGCCGAGGCAGTACGGTTCACGGCTCTCCGGGTTTATCGGGCAGTAGGAAATCCAGATGCTCTCCCGATCCAGATCCACATCGCGGGACCCAGGATGGCGGGCGGTTTCCTCCGGCCGCGTGCCGGGAAAAAGCGGCCGGTGGAGCATGGCCAGCTCCGGTGGCCCGTCAGGATCGGGAATAAGGACCGGGAACAGGCTGGCATCTTTATCGTCCACGCCGGCGAATTCCATGCCATCATACGGGCTAAACGTCGCCAGCCCCAGACGCTTCCAGTGGAAGAGATCTTCCGATACCGCCAGGGCGATCCGCGGGCCGCGGGACGAAAATGCCGCGTAAGCCATCATGTAGCGCTTGAGCGGTTCCACGAACGTAATGCGGGGATCCTCGCAGCCACCGCCGCCGTTGGGCCGCAACTCATAGTCGGCCTCCGGTTCCAGTGCGATGCCCAGCCGCTCCACGCCCGTTGGATCGCCGGCTGCATTGAACCGCACGCGTGCAATGCCGATGCGCGAGTAATTCCCCTTCGCCACCAGCCGCGGGAACAGATAAAGCTCGCCATCGGGGCCGCGCACGGCTCCCGGATTCAGAACGCCTTCGACCTCCCGCGGATTGCCCGGCTCCGGCTCCATCACCATCCCCAGGCGCTGCAACTGAAGTCCACTCATAAACAGGCGATGATCGCCCCCGTAACCGGTTTTGTCTCCTGGGGACCGCGAACCGCGATCGAAACAACGCCAGCTTCTTTGGCCGGATAGTCGTTCCCTCCCGGGAAAAGGGCATCGCCTATGAAAATCATCTCTTCCAATGAAATGCCCAGGATGTCCCGCAGCTTTCGAATTCCGTAGCCTTTGTCGATGCCGGGCTTGGTGACATCGATGGAGGTGGAGCCGCCCATGCGGACCGAGAATTCGGGAATCAAAGGGTCGAGGATCGCTTTGATCTTCTTGCGCTTGGTGTAATCGGCGTCCCATTTGTTCTTTTCCGCCAGGGGGGCCTGCTGACCCAATGCCGAAAATGTGATCTGGCTTCCCCGGTCTTCAATGACCTCTCCCCAGACCTTTTCCACCTTGAAGCCCGCTTGCTCTACCGCCTTCTTGAGAGAACCGATGATCTTCGCTTTTTGATCCGCTGTGAAGTCTTCCGCATAGAGCATTTTCCAATCCCCTGTGTATTGGAAGAACTTCGTTCCGCACGTAGGAAGAAGGGATAGATTCACCAGGCGTTCGTCATGCGGAAGATTGGCCAGCAGTTGCTTTTCAAACTGGGGCCAATCGCCTCCGGAAATAACAGCCACCTTCGCGATTCCGAGAAGATCGTGCAGCAGGGCCGCCATTTCGGCGTCAAGAGGCGATTTGCTTTCGGCCAGTGTACCGTCCAGATCGTAAACGATTAGCTTTTTCATTCCGGTATCTCGATCTCCAGTACGTTCACGGCGCCGCGCGGCTGAAAAGTACACGCCCCGATCGCCGCGGGCAACAGAAACACGTCGCCCTTTCCGGCTTTATACGCCGTGCCGCCATGCTCCACACGGCCGGCGCCCTCGATGCATACCAGCACGCGCGGCACGCCCGCTGCGCCGACCGTAAACGGCGACTCCCCGCGCAGGCGCCACAACCGGAAATATGCGCAATCGAAGAGCCGCTCGCGCTCGACCGGCGCAGTGGCCTCCACCACGGGCGTCACTGGAGCGCCCGCGCCCTGCGCAAAATCGATGCTGGCAAGCGCCTGATCGACTTGCAGCGGCCTCGGCTGGCCTGTTTTGGGGTCCACGTGGTTCCAGTCGTACAGGCGAAATGTCACGTCGCTGTTCTGCTGCACCTCGAACACCACCACGCCCCCGCCCAGAGTGTGGACCGTCCCAGCCGGTATGAAGACGCCGTCGCCGGGCTGCGGAGTAAAGTATGCGAGGAAGGTGGGACAGGCCTCCTGGCCTGTCGTTTTGCCCAGCGCCCGCCGCAGATCGTCCGCGCTGGCGCCTGGCTTCAAGCCCTCATAAATGCGGCTTCCCGTCCCCGCCTCCAGCACCACCCACGCTTCAGTCTTCCCGGTCTCGCCCGCCGGCAACAGGTCCGCATGCGCGTCGGACGGATGCACCTGCACCGAGAGCATTTCACGCGCGTCGAGAAACTTCAGCAGCAGCGGGAATCGGCGGAAGCGCCCGGCCAGTTTTCCCACCAACTGATCCGGACACTGCTCCAGCAATTGACCGATGGTCCGCCCTTTGAGCGGCCCATCCGCGACCTGGCTCGGATGATCGTCGCGGTCGCTGAGGACCCACGCCTCGCCGATAGGGCCGTCGCCCGGCAGCGGCGCCGCGAGCAGATCCGCCAAGCGCCGGCCGCCCCACAGCCGGTATTGATAGATTGGTTCGAATCGCAGGGGATACATTGAGGTACGCTATCTGGCGACGCTGGATGGCGGCAGCCGCCGGCCGCCCGGCATCCACGCCAAGTCTTGGCTCATGATATAGATGATGATGGCCGCTAAACAAAAAAACAACCCGACCAAGACACGCCAGTCGCGGTGCGCCCGTTTCCAGTAAGGGCGATGACCAAGATGCGCCCGGCTGTGCTCCGGCCCTTCGTTCCCAGGGTGACCGTAGTTGCCTTCGCTCATCGTTGCGCGCCCTCGGCGCGAACTACCCCGGAGGCTTGGCCTTCGCCCAACCATTTCCGCGCCTCGCCGGCGTCCGCTTGGCCGAAGTACCGGATCGCCGCTTTAGTGAACGGCTTGCAGAAAGCCGCCATGCCTTGCTGCCACCTCGTTTCCCCGACCATCGCAAGGCGTTCGATGTCGGCGAAGTGTTTGACGTCGAACTTGATGTCCTCCCACAGGGCGCCGGCTTCCCAGCCGTGGAAACCGGTCATATCGAACAGCACTCTCAGCTTTCCGTGCTGCCGCACGAGGCGCTCGAACTCGGGCACAAAGTGAGCGTAATCCGCTGCTGCCAGCTTCCCGCTGACGTGCACGGCTAGAATCTTCCCATCGTCCTCTTCATGAAGTTGAATTGCCATTGTGTCTATCCCTTCAGCGTGGGGCGGGCAATTCTGCCCTGGGGTCCCCTCTGGGGACGGCTTTCAGCCGGCTCCAGCCGCCCTCCCCACTTCCAGTTCCGGATCTCCGGCATGTCTTCGCCGTGCTTGTCTATGTAATGCTTGTGCTCAATCAGCTTGTCCTGCATCGTTTGCTTCAGGTAGGCCCCCTTCGAGCCCAAATGCGGCAGGCGATCCACCACGTCCTGCACCAGGTGGAACCGGTCCAGATCGTTCTGCACCCGCATGTCGAAGGCCGTCGTGATGGTGCCCTCTTCCTTATAACCCCGGACGTGCAGATTGCGGTTGGCGCGGCGGTAGGTCAGCCGGTGGACCAGCCAGGGGTATCCATGGAAACCAAAGATGATGTGTTTGTCTTTGGTGAACAGCGAATCGTAGTCTCCCTCGCTCAGTCCGTGCGGGTGCTCGCTGCTCGACTGCAGCTTCATCAGATCGACCACGTTGATCACCCGGATCTTCAGATCGGGCAAATGCTCGCGAAGGATGGATACCGCGGCCAGAATCTCCAGCGTGGGCGTGTCGCCGCAACAGGCCATCACCACGTCCGGCTCGACGTCCTGGTCGTTGCTGGCCCATTGCCAGATGCCAATTCCTTCCGTGCAGTGCACCACCGCTTCGTCCATGGTCAGCCACTGCGGGAGCGCGTGTTTGCCCGCCACCACCACGTTGACGTAATTCCGGCTGCGCAGACAGTGATCGAAGACCGACAGCAGGCAATTGGCGTCGGGTGGCAGATAAACGCGCACAATGTCGGCCTTCTTGTTGATCACGTGGTCGAGGAACCCGGGATCCTGGTGTGTGAAGCCGTTGTGATCCTGCTGCCAGACGTGCGAGGCCAGCAGATAATTCAGCGATGAGATCTTCCGCCGCCAGGGCAGCTCCAGACATACCTTCAGCCACTTGGCGTGCTGGCTGAACATCGAGTCCACAATGCGAATGAAGGCCTCATAGCTGTTGAACAGCCCGTGCCGCCCGGTCAGCAGGTATCCTTCCAGCCAACCCTCGCACTGGTGCTCGCTGAGCATCGAGTCCAGCACGCGTCCGGCGGGCGCCAGGAATTCATCGTTCTTTACTTCCCGCGCGTCCCACTGGCGGTTGGTGACTTCAAAAACCGCGCCCAGCAGATTCGAGACTGTCTCATCCGGGCCGAAGATACGGAAATTGCGCTGATCCTGGTTCAGCTTGGTCACGTCGCGCAGGAAATTGCCCAGCACCAGCGTATCTTGGCCGTCAACCGCGCCGGGAGACGGCACATCCACCGCGTGGACGTGGAAGTCCGGCATGCGCAGATCGCGCAGCAGAATGCCGCCATTGGCGTGCGGATTGGCGCCCATGCGCCGGTCGCCCTTCGGCGCCAGATCGGCCAGTTCCGGCATCAGCCGGCCATTTTCGTCGAACAATTCCTCGGCCTTGTAGCTTTTCATCCAGCTTTCAAGCTGCTTCACATGATCCGGATGATCCGAATCCACCAGCAGCGGCACCTGGTGCGCGCGGAAGGTGCCCTCGATTTGCAACCCATCGACGAATTTCGGTCCGGTCCAGCCTTTGGGCGACCGCAGCACGATCATAGGCCAGCGCGCCCGGGTGGTGTCGTTCTGGGTCCGTGCATGGTCTTGGATTTCCCGGATTTGCTCGATGGCCTTTTCCAAGGTACCGGCCATGAGTTGATGCATCTTTTCCGGATCGCTGCCTTCGACAAAGTAGGGCGTCCAGCCGCAGCCTCGTAGAAATTGTTCCAATTCCTCATGCTCGATGCGGGCCAGCACGGTCGGGTTGCTGATCTTGTAGCCATTGAGGTGCAGGATCGGCAGCACCGCGCCGTCGGTAATTGGGTTGAGCAGCTTGTTGGACTGCCATGCGGTCGCCAACGGGCCGGTTTCCGCTTCACCGTCGCCGACGACGCACGCGACGATCAGGCCGGGATTGTCGAACGCGGCGCCGAAGGCATGGCTGAGCGAATATCCCAGTTCGCCGCCTTCGTGAATCGACCCCGGCGTGGTCGGCGCGACATGGCTGGAGATCCCGCCGGGAAACGAGAACTGCTTAAACAATTCTTTCAGCCCGGCTTCGTCCTGGCCGACGTTCGGATAAATTTCACTCCAGGTGCCTTCGAGGTAAACGTTGCCCACGATCGCCGGGCCGCCATGACCGGGCCCGGCGATGTAGAACATGTCCAGGTCGTACTTCTTGATCACCCGGTTCAGGTGCACGTAGATAAAGTTCTGGCCCGGCGTGGTGCCCCAATGCCCCACCACCAGGGGCTTCACGTGCGATAGCTTCAGCGGCTCCTTCAGCAGCGGGTTGTCGTAAAGATAAATCTGGCCAACCGACAGATAATTGGCGGCGCGCCAGTAGGCGTTCAGCCTGTGTAGGAGTTCCGGAGCGAGAGGGTTGCTTCCGATGTCTGGCTCCTTCTTGTGCGCCGCGCCGGGTTCCTGGTGGAGCGGTTCAGGAGTGAGTGTCTGCATTTGTGTCCACATTTTTCCCCGGCCAATTCACAACCTTACGGTCCTCAGCCGCAACGCGTTGCCGATGACCGAGACGGAGCTCAGGCTCATCGCGGCGCCGGCAATCATCGGGCTGAGCAGCACGCCAAAGAAAGGGTAGAGCACCCCCGCCGCCAAAGGAATACCCAACGCGTTGTAGAGAAAGGCGAACCACAGGTTCTGCCGGATGTTTCGCATGGTGGCGCGACTGAGGTGGATGGCCTTGGCAATGCCGCGGAGGTCGCCTCCCACGAGGGTGATACCCGCGCTTTGCATGGCTACATCGGTGCCGGTGCCCATGGCAATGCCTACCTCGGCTTCGCTGAGCGCGGGTGCGTCGTTGATGCCGTCGCCGGCCATCGCAACATGTTTGCCTTCCGCGTGCAGTTTCTTGATATGGGCGGTTTTCCCGGCTGGTTCGATCTCCGCTTCCACCGCATCCAGGCCCAGTTGCCGCGCCACCGCGGCGGCCGTATGGCGGTTGTCGCCCGTGAGCATGACCAGTTTCAACCCCAGCGAGTGGAGTTCCCGTATGGCTTCGGGTGTGGTGGATTTGATCGGGTCGGCAACCGCCAGGATTCCAGCCGGCTGGCCATCTATGGCGACAAACATCGCGGTCTTGCCCTCTTCTTGAAGCTTCACGGCGGATGCTTCCAGCGGCTGCAAGCCGGCGATCTTTTCGCTCCGCAGGAAATCGGGCTTGCCGATCGTCACCGCATGGCCGGCGATGGCCCCGGAAACACCGCCCGCCGTCACCGAGCGGAAGTCCTTCACGGCCTCGAAAGCGACGCCTTGTTCCTTCGCTCCCTGCACAATCGCGGCGGCCAGCGGATGCTCACTGTTCTGCTCCAGCGATGCGGCCAGACGCAGCAACTCCTTCGCGTCGAAACCGGCGCGGGGCAGGATATCCATCAGTTTTGGTTTGCCCTCCGTGAGCGTGCCGGTCTTGTCCACAACCAGCGTGGTGACCTTCTCCAGCCGTTCGAGCGCCTCGGCGTTCTTCACCAGCACGCCTTCCTGCGCGCCGCGTCCAACGCCTACCATGATGGACATTGGGGTGGCCAGGCCGAGTGCGCACGGGCAGGCGATGATCAGGACCGCGACAGCGCAGACGATGGCGTGCGCGAGTTTTGGCTCCGGCCCGAGCCACATCCACAGGACGAAGGTGAGCGCCGAGACAGCCAGTACCACCGGCACGAAGATGCCCGCGACCTTGTCGGCGAGGCCTTGAATGGGCGCGCGGCTACGCTGGGCTTCGGCAACCATATTCACGATCTGTCCGAGCAACGTGTCGCTGCCAATCCGCTCGGCGCGCATGACGAAACTTCCAGGGCCATTGACGGTGCCACCCGTCACCTTGTCGCCGACGGTCTTTTCCACCGGGAGCGGTTCGCCGGTGACCATGGACTCTTCCACGCTGGAGCGGCCTTCCATCACCACACCATCCACGGGCACCTTGTCCCCTGGAACCACGCGCAACCAATCGCCGACTTTCACCTGTTCGAGCGGGACTTCATGGTCGCCCCCCGGCGCCACCTGCCGCGCAGTGGGCGGCGCGAGGTTCAGCAACGCTTTGACGGCGCTGCCCGTGCGGCTGCGGGCACGCAGCTCAAGCACCTGGCCGAGGAGCACCAGCACCACGATCACCGCCGCGGATTCGAAGTAGATGGCAATTTTTCCCTCGTGTTGCATGGTGTGTGGGAATATGCCGGGCGTGAGCATCGCCACGGCGCTAAAGGCGAACGCCGCGCCCACGCCCATGGCGATCAGCGTGAACATGTTCAAGTGACGCGTTACGATGGAGCGCCATCCACGGCGCAATAACGGCCAGCCTGCCCATCCGGCCACCAGTGTGGCGAGCGCGAATTGTACCCAGCGTGAGACGTCGCCATCCACCCAACGCTGCCTGCCCAGCGCTGGGATCAAGTGCGCCATCGCCAGGACAAACACCGGCAACGTCAGCGCTGCCCCGATCCGGAAGCGCGTGGTCATGTCGCGCAGTTCGGCGTCCTCAGCGTCATCCGCGCCCGCGGCCGCCGTCTTCAGTTCCAGCGGCATGCCGCATTTAGGGCAATCGCCCGAATGGTTCTGCTCCACCTCCGGGTGCATCGGGCACGTGTAAATGCCGTCGGCCACAGGGGATTCAACCGCAGCCGTCGAGCGGCCGCCGTGCCCATGCGCCGCTTCACTCATCGATTTGCCGGACTCGCGATCAGTCTCGAGCAGCGTGGACATTAACCTCCCGCTCCGGCGCGCACCGCATGCGCCTTCGATTCGATGCACTGCAGCAAATCGTTCCAGGATTTGACGAAATCCTCCGCGCCTTCCCGCTGGAGCTGCTCGGCCAGCTTGCCGGGGTCGATGCCGCCGCGGGCGAAACGGTCCAGCACGATCTCGCAATCCCCGCCGTCGACCGGTAAAGGATTCGCAACTTGTCCGTGATCGGCAAACGCCAGCAGGGTAGCCTCCGGCATGGTGTTCACCGTGTTGGGAGCCGCCAGGGCGCTGATGTAGAGAGTGTCCGGAGCCTTTGGATCCTTGGTGCTGGTGCTGGCCCAAAGCAGGCGCTGGGCGCAAGCGCTTTTCGCCGCCAGTTGCCGCCACCGCGGCGAAATCAGCAGTTCGCGATAGGCCTTATACGCCTGCTTCGCAACCGCGATGCCCAGACTGTTTTTCAATCCATCCGGCGCCTTACCCGCAACCGCCTTATCCCAGCGGCTGATAAAGATGGACGCCACGGAATGCACAGCCGGATTAAGATGGGCTTCGATCCGCCTTTCAACCCCCCGCATGAATGCACTGGCGGCTTTCAAATATTGATCGCGGGAGAAGAGCAAAGTCACATTCACGGGAATACCGGCGAAGATGGCGTCTTCAATCGCGGAGACACCCTCCGGCGTTCCCGGAATCTTGATAAACAGATTCGGACGGCCCGCCGCGGCCCACAACTTCTTGGCAGCCTCCAGAGTCTTGGCGGGGTCGTCCGCCAGCAGCGGGGATACCTCCAAAGATACCCAGCCGTCCAGGCCATTCGAGGCATCGTGAATGGGCCGGAACAGATCCGCCGCCTTGGTCAAATCTTCCAGCGCAAGCTCGAAGAATAGCTGCTCGCTGGCCTCCGCGCCATGCATCTTCCCGCGAATGGCCTCGTCATAGAAAGCAGTGTCGCGGATGGCATGATCGAAGATACTCGGATTCGAGGTCAGTCCGGTGATGGATAGCTCGCGGATGTAACGTTCCAGCGTGCCGCTCGTGAGCAATCCGCGCGTGATATTGTCGAGCCAGAGGCTCTGGCCCATGTGGTGCAGTTGTTCGGTGGCTTTCATGCTCGTCTCCAGTTCAAAGATCGGAAGTGGCTCGAACCGGCGCAGTGTCGGCGAGATCATGGGCGCCCGCTCACCGGACGCCCAAGCCCCAGTTTAAACGCTGCTCAGGGAAAGAGCCGACTCGTGTTCGGCGCCATGCAGCCAATATGGCGGCCGGCCGTAGTGGACGTAGAGCCGATTTTCGTACTCTCGCGTGATCGGCGTGGACTCGTCGTACTCCGGGCCGTTCCGGATGGCGTCCCGGGAGAGGCCCACGTAGACTTTGGAATCCCCCCAGCTCACCCGTTCAATCCAAGCGGGTGAAACCAGCACCTTCTTGCCCGGCCACCAATTCCGTGTGGCTACCTCCATGTAGCGGATAGCCCACGCCCGATCGTCCACCACAAACCCTGCCACATGGCCGATTTCACCGTCAGCCGCCTCAATGTCATAGCCAGTGACGGCTTCGGTGCTGCGCAGATGCGAATCCGTGGACTCTTTCCCGATCCTCTCCGCCAGCGCTTCCCTCGAAGCGGAAACAGACACGCCCGACGGGTAGAACGCGGGGCCCCACAGATAGGGACCTTCCCAATAATAGGGATACCCGTAATACCCGTAGTACGCGGCCTCGTGCTGCCGGGAGACGGGCTGGTGCGTGTTGATGTCGGGGCTGTGCTCAACCTGCTTCTTCGTCAACGACACGTCCACCTGCTTGGCTTGCCAGTCCGTACGGACGATGGAGATTGGCGAGATCAGCACTCCCCGGCCGCCCAGCCAGCCCCCGGTTTCCACCGTGAGGTAACGGATGGCCCATGTCTTATCGTCGAAATATAATTGATCTACGGTCCCCAGCTCGCCATCCGTAGCTCGGATCGTAAGACCTTTCAAATGCGTTGTTTTCGTTAACATTGTCCTAGTCCTCCCGGGGGCGCTATCGTACCGCCGCTCCTGCTAATTCCGCCGAGTGCATCGTCACACTGATAGGCCGTGTGCTTTCGAGAATGCTTCTCGCCTTTTCGACTTCCGAAGCCGTGCCGTGCACCACCAGCAAGAACTTGTCTGTCTTCAGTGCCGTTTCGTACTTAACGACACTGTCCTTGGGAATGCCCATGCTATACAGGCCCGCGCCGATGGCGCCCAAACCTCCAAATACGGCGGCGCCTTCCAACGCTCCCACGATCCAGGCAACCAGAGGCCCCGCCACCAGCACCGGACCGAGACCCGGAATGGCGAAGAATGCCGACCCGAACAGCAATCCCCAAAAGCCCCCCCAAAAAGCGCCCATTTTGCCCCAGTACTTCATCCGGTCGCCGGTATTGTAGTAACCCACCACATGTTCGTCGGTGTGATAATCCTTACCCACAACCGACAACGTGCGCATGTCGATTCCCGCGTGCTGAAGCTCTTTGACCGCTTCTTCTGCTTCAACATGCGTGCCATAAACAGCTACCACTGCGTTTAGTTCAGACATTTTCTATCTCCTTTTAGATTTCCGACGGTCCCGATACAAATGCACGCGCAACGCCAAACTCTTTTTTCGAGGAGTAAAGGTGCCAATCCGTGAAGGAAGTTGCAGAATCTGTGGCCGCGAGTGCAAAATCTGCCGCGCTTTTATCTTGGCTGCCGCCAGGCTCTGGTGGGGCAGGCGCTTTCGCCTGCCAAGGCAAGCGATGCTTGCCCCCGGCACGTGGCCCCCAGCGTCTACACTAATACTTTATGCAATTCGAACCGCCGCGCGGCATGCGCGATTTCTATCCCGAAGATCTGGATCTGCGCGACCGCATCTTCACCGCCTGGACAGATGCCTCCACCATTCATGGATTCCAGCGCTTCGAGCCGCCCGTCGTGGAATCCTTCGAGTTGCTGGCGCGCAAAGCCGGCGAAGAGGTTGCCCAACAGATCTACCACTTCGAGGACAAGTCCAACCGGCAGCTTGCCCTGCGTCCCGAAGTCACCCCGTCGCTGGTGCGCATGATCGCGGCGCGGCCGCAGCAGATCCTGTTTCCCGCGAAATGGTGGACCATCGGGCAATGCTTCCGCTACGAGCGCATGACCCGCGGCCGCAAGCGCGAGCATTTCCAGTGGAATCTCGACGTGGTCGGCGAGCCGTCCGTGCAGGCCGAAGCCTGGATTCTGGCCTGCGTCACGCAAGCGCTCGGCGCCCTGGGTCTGGGGCCGCGCGACGTGCGCATCCACGTCAATAACCGCCAGGTGGTGGCGTATCTGCTGTCCGAGTTGGGCATCCCGCCGGAGCGCCATGTGGATGTCTTCATGGTGCTCGATAAGAAAGGCAAGGTGCCCGTCGAGACGCTGAAGGAAATGTTCGTCGAAAAAGGCCTCGCTGCCCAGACGGCGGACGACGTGGTGGAGCAACTGGCCGGCGAAGCCGTGGACAGCCTGTCGTCCGGGCCGTTGGCCGCCAGTCCCGCGGCCGAGAATGTGCGCCGCCTGCTCGACCTTGCCGCCGCCATGGGCTTCGCGGAATACCTGCGCTTCGACTCCGGCGTGGTGCGCGGATTGTCGTATTACACCGGCTGCGTCTTCGAGGGCTTTGACGCCGAACGCCGCTTCCGCGCCATCTTCGGCGGCGGCCGCTACGACAATCTGTTCGGCGACATGACCGGCGCCGCCCGTCCGGCCGTGGGGATGGGCTTCGGCGATGTGGTCGTCGCCGAGATTCTGACCGAACTAAAAGGATTCAAGCCCGCCCAGCCGAAGGTCGAGGTGTGCGTCGGCATGTTCGATGCCGCTCTCGGCCGGGACGCCGCGCGTATTGCCGCCGAACTGGTGGCCGCCGGCATTCAAACCGACCTCTCTTTCTCCGCCGGCAAACCCGGAAAATTCTTCGGCTATGCGGACCGCCGAGGCGCGCGCTATACGGTTTTCCTGGCTCCCACCGAGTTGCGCGACGGCGCAGTGGCGGTGAAGGAGATGGCCAGCGGAGAACAGGCAACCGTGCCCCTTGCGCAGTTGGCGGACTGGTTGCAAGCTCGTCTTAGCAACAAATGAAGTCAGAAGCCGGTATGACGCGTGTGCCTTCTGACTTCTGACTCCTGACTCCTGTCTTCTTCTTCCTCACTCCATCGTAACTACCGCATCCTCCGGATACGCCTGCATGCCGAATTCCGGCACGTCCAGCCCCTCCAATTCCACCTCGGGAGTCACCCGTATGGACTTGATCTTGTTTACCACCGAGAAGACCACGTAAGTCGCGCCGAAGGCCCACACGATCATTAGCGTGGCGCCCCCGAGTTGAGTGAAGAACTGGCGCGTATCTCCATAGAGCAAGCCCGTAACGCCCTGCCCCGCATGTCCCCGGTAGATGGTGGCGCCGACGCCATTCCAGCCGGAACCATAAGTGCCGTCCGCGAATATGCCGACGCACACCGCCCCCAGCCAGCCGCAGAATCCGTGCACCGAAATGGCGCCGCAGGGGTCGTCGATCTTAGCCACGCGCTCGTTGAACAGCACGCCCATGCAGACCACGATCCCGGCCAGTATGCCGATCACCACCGCGGAAGTCGGAGACACAAACGCGCATGGAGCCGTAATCGCCACCAGGCCGGCCAGCATCCCGTTGCAGGCCATGGTGACATCCGGCTTGCCGAACATGAAGTACCACAGCAGCATGGCTACCGCCGAGCCGGCTACGGCGGCCAGGTTCGTGTTGATGGCAATCACGGAAATGCGCAGATCCGTGGCGCCCAGGGTTGAGCCGGGATTGAAGCCCATCCAACCGAACAGAAGGATGAAGGTGCCGGTCACCACGTAGACCAGGTTGTGCGCGGGGAATGCGCGCGGCTTTCCGTCTTTCCCGTACTTGCCCAGGCGCGGTCCCAGAATGATGGCCAGCGCCATGGCGCAAAATCCTCCTACGCCGTGCACCACGGTGGATCCCGCGAAGTCGACATAACCGTGGCCCCAATTCATGGTGGATCCCGCTTGCGATAACCATCCGCCGCCCCACACCCAGCAGCCGAAAACCGGATAGAGCAGCGCGCCGATGAACAGCTCGCACAGCAGAAACGCCCAAAATGTGATGCGTTCGCAGATGGCGCCGACAATGATATAGCCGGCCGTCTCCATGAACACGACTTCAAACAGCGCCAGACAGTTGCTGCCTGCGTCGTAGGCCGGGCCGGACATGAAGAACCCGTTGCCGCCCAGAAATCCCCATTGCCCGCTGCCAAGCAGATAGTGGTTCAGGGTCGGAGTGCCGCCCAGGTTGCCAGGCGCGGCGTTTACGGCGACGCCGCCAAACTGAAACGCGTAACCCACCGCATAGTAGGCCAGAAACGCGAACACGTAAGCCGCGAAATTGAGCATCATCAGATGCCCGGCGTTCTTCTTGCGCACCAGCCCGCAAGTCAGCAGCGCGAATCCGGCTTGCATGAAGAGCACCAGGTAACCGGTGTTGAGAGTCCATGCAAAATTGGTCGCCACGCGAATGTGCCCCACCGAATCGGCCAGTTTCACCGCCAGCGGTTCCTTGGCCGCCTGGGACTGGTAGTCGTCGAAATCCTTCTTGTTCTTGGGATAGTCCGGCGAGCTCTTATCCGTTGGGGCCGGCACCGTGAACGTGTTGCCCCCTGCATCCACCGCGGTGGATTTGTCGCCGGTGACGATACCGGCCGGGTCCGGCTTGGGCCCCTCGTCGGCACGGCCCGGCTGTGGAAGAAATACCAGCAGTCCGGCGGCCAGCAGCAAAGCCATCTTGGTTGCGCGGAAACAGTAAGCCATCTAAGTAGAGTGAACCAAGGGCGCGCATACGGTCAAGACGAAATTTCTTCTATGCCCTATAAGCCTTTCTTTGTGCCGTGTTGTGGGGCAGGATGGCATCCTGCGCGCCGATTGCCAATCGGCGCAAAACTTGCGCAACAATTCCCAATGCGCTCAGAATAAGTAAAGGATCGTTCCCCACCTTGCCGGCCAGCATCGACAAACGCCCCAACCCCGAAGAGCTGTTGCGCCGCGTCCAGGCCGAAGAGCGCCGCGCCCGTCGCGGCCGCCTCAAAGTGTTCCTGGGTTACGCCTCGCGCGTGGGCAAATCCTTCCGCATGCTGGACGAGGGACGGCGGCGCAAGGAACGCGGCGAAGATGTGGTGGTGGCCTCCATCCAGTTTCCCCTCACCCCGGATCTGGAAGCCTTGATGGCCACCCTCGAGTACATCCCGGTGTTCAAGGAAACATACGCCGGAAACGAGTACGAAGTGCTCGACGTCGCGGCGATTTTCCGCCGTCATCCGCGCGTCTGCCTGGTCGACGAACTGGCCTATGATAATCCGCCGGGCACGCGCAATCCGAAACGCTGGCAGGATGTGGACAACATCCTGGATCAGGGCATCTCGGTAATCACCGCCATCAATCTGCAGCACATCGAAGAGCAGCAGGACGCCGTGGAGCGCATCACCGGCAAGCGCGCGCGGCAGACCGTGCCGGAGCGTTTCCTGCGTTCCGCCGACGAGATCGTGCTGGTGGATGCGGCCGTGGACGATATGATGAAGCGCGCCTCCACCCTCGAGCCGGTGGATCTGCGCCGCCGGCTTTCGGAATTGCGGGAGCTCGCCTTGCTGCTGGCGGCCGACGTGATCGAGGGGCAACTGGAGAACTACCTGCGCTCGAACGGCGTGGAGCTGCGCGGCGGATCGCAAGAGCGCATTTTGGTCTGCGTCACGCCGCGCAGCGATGCGGGCGCCATGCTGCGCAGTGGACGGCGCAACGCCGACCGCTTCCACGGCAATCTGCTGGTCTGCTACGTCCGGCAAACAGGACTGGGCGCAAAAGACCAGGCCACCATGGACGCCAACCTGGCGCTGGCCCGCGAACTAGAGGCCGATGTCCACGTGCTCGACTGCTCCGACCCCATTTCAGCCATCATCCGTTTTGCGCGCGAACAAAAGGTGACCCAGATTTTCGTGGGCCACAGCGCTCCGGACCGCTGGAAGGAGATGTGGTCGCGCAGCCCGGTGGACCGCTTGATCAAAGCGGCCACGGATATCGATATTCGCATCTTTCCGCATCCGCAAACATCATGAGCCTCCCCGTCGAAACTGTGCATCCCGATGCCGCGACCGCGCCGCCCAAGGGCCGCCTCAAGATATTCCTGGGTTATGCGGCGGGCGTGGGCAAGACCTATCAAATGCTCGACGAAGCGCAGGAGCTGCGGCGCAAGGGAGTGGATGTGGTGGTTGGATATTTCGAACCCCACGGCCGCCAGGACACCATCGCCAAGACCGCCGGCCTGGAATTTATTCCGCGCCGGAAAATCGAATATCGCGGCTCGATTTTTGAAGAAATGGATGTGGATGCCATCCTGCGGCGCAAGCCGGCGGTCTGCCTGGTGGACGAATTCGCGCATACCACCGTGCCCGGCTCGCCGCGGCCGAAGCGGTGGGAGGATGTACAGGTGCTGCTGCAGGCCGGCATCGATGTTTTCACCACGCTGAACGTGCAGCACCTGGAAAGCCTCAACGACGAGGTCTGGCACATTACCGGCGTGCGTGTGCGCGAAACCGTGCCGGATTGGGTAGTGGATGCGGCCGACGAAGTGGTGCTGGTGGATCTGACCGCGGAAGCCTTGCAGAATCGCTTGCACCGCGGCGTTGTGTACACCGCCGATAAGGCCAAGAAGGCCATGGAGAACTTCTTTACCGAAGCCAACCTGACGGCTTTGCGGGAGATGGCCCTCCGCCACACCGCGCACGAAGTGGAAGGGCGGCTTTCGGATTTGGAGGCTCCGGCGCCCGGCGCGACGCCCACGGCGCGGCCTGGAGCCGAGTCCCCCGCGCGTCACGAGCGCATCCTCATTTGCCTGACGGAGCGGCCGTCCACGGCCGTGCTGATCCGGCGCGGAAAACGCGTGGCGGATTATCTGCACGCAGACTGTTTAGCGGTCCACGTGGAATGCAACTCCGGTCGTGGCGGGCCGGAAGCCCACAGCGAGGCGCTCGAGAAGCACTTGTGTTTCGCGCGCAACTTGCATATCGAAACGCACGTGTTGAAAGGCAAGGACGTGGCCCGTACGATTGTGGATTTCGCGCGCGAGCAGAATATCACACAGATCTACCTGGGGCGGGCGGGCGTGCGCACGCTCTTGGGCCGGGTGGCGAGCACCGTTCACAAAGTGGTGCGGCTGGCGCGCGACCGCGAAATTACGGTTGTGGCCGAACGCCTGCGGTAGCCGGCAGCCTCTATCGATGACACTGCCAACCATCCCGTCAACTGACTGAAAACAAAGGCAATCCGACCTATAATCGCAGGCCTCCCGGACCGCCGCCATGCTATCCTCCTCTTGGGACGAATGGCGCCGCTGGAAGGTTGTGGGGCAGGTTGGCAACCTGCGGGCCGATTGTTAACCGGCCCAATTTGCGCCGATTCCCGGAAATTCGAGCATTTCTGTCCGCCAACACACTGATTCAAAAGGCCAACTGGCTTCGTTTGTCCAGTTTTGAAACGCATCCGCCCAGCGCACATTCCAGCACAATCCTGCACAAGAATGCCTAGTGTTTTTTTGTGTAAGTGCCGTTGCATCCTCCTGTCCGCCATGCTATGCTCGACACACCCAACTGAAATTGCCCGCGGCGCCCTGGTCGACGCCCGCGGCAAAAAACGCCTCGTCGGCGTGGTTACGGAAGCTCATTCGCCGTCCCCGCTGACGCCATCCCGAATCGGTCTTCCGTGAGTCGTGCTTGAAACGAGGGTGCCCGCCTTGGGTTACCCTTAAGGGGAAGCAAGCAAAACGTTAGACCATGAGGGGAATCTTCAGAATAGTTCCATTCTCGCCGGTCCTGCTGGCCGCGGTGCTCCAAGCGGCTCCGCCGGAGCGCGCCGGGGCTTCCTCCAGCTTCTTTCACGAGCGCGTCCAACCCGTACTCGCCAAGCATTGCAACGCATGCCACACCGACGCGAAAAGCGGTGGCCTGCGCGTCGATTCCCGCGATGCGCTGCTGAAGGGCGGCGACAGCGGGACGGCCTTGGTGCCCGGCGACCCCGAGCGCAGCCTGTTGATTCAAGCCATCCGCCAGACCGGTTCGTTGAAAATGCCGAAAGGCGGCAAACTCGCCGATCAAGAAGTTGCCGACCTCATCGAGTGGGTGAAAGCCGGAGCCGTCTGGCCAGTGGAAACCGCCGAACTTGCCAACGCGCCGGCCGATTCGAGCGGCGACGATTTCTTTGAAAATCAGATCCGGCCGTTGCTGGTCGAGCGTTGCGCCAGTTGCCATACGCAGGAGCAATCGTCCGGCTTGCGCGTCGATTCGCGGGAAGCGCTGTTGAAAGGCGGCAGCCGGGGCGCGGCCATCGTTCCCGGAAACCCGGATGGCAGCTTGCTGGTGCAAGCGGTCCGCCAGGAAGGCGCGCTCAAAATGCCCAAGGGCGGCAAGCTTACCTCGCGCGAAATCAGCGACCTGGTGGCATGGGTGAAGATGGGTGCGCCATGGCCGAAGGCCGCGGCGAACTTGGTCGTCAGCAGCGGAAGCGGCGGTTTCGTGGTCACCGGGGAGCAGCGCCGCTTCTGGTCGTTTCAGCCGTTGCGCCAGCCCGTGATCCCGGCAGTGAAGGATTCGCAATGGGCCAAGACGGATATCGACCGGTTGGTGCTGGCCAAGCTGGAATCGAGCGGCCTGCAACCCGTGGCGGCCGCGGACCGCAGCACGCTCATCCGGCGCGCCACATTGGACCTCACCGGCCTGCCGCCCACGCCCGACGAGGTCGCCGCGTTCGAAAAGGACGGCTCCCCCGATGCGTTTGCGAAGGTCGTGGACCGGCTGCTGGCGTCCCCTCGCTACGGCGAGCGCTGGGGGCGGCATTGGTTGGATTTGGCGCGCTATGCCGAAGACGATGTGCGCGGCCTCGACCCCCAGCGGCGCGGCTTCATGCCCTTCCGCGGCGCGTACGTTTACCGGGATTGGGTGATTAAGGCCTTCAACGACGACATGCCCTACGATCTCTTCGTGAAGGCCCAACTGGCCGGCGACCAGCTCGATAAGAGCGCCGCGCCGAATGCCTTGCCGGGCACCGCGTTTCTCGGCGGCGGCCCGTGGGTTTGGGATCAGGCCGAACCCGTGCAGGGCCGCGCGGACGAGCGCAATGAGCGCATCGACGCCGTCACCCGCGGCCTGCTGGGCTTAACCGTGGCATGTGCGCGCTGTCATAACCATAAGTACGATCCGATCTCGCAGAAGGACTATTATGCGCTGGCGGGCGTCTTCGCCAGCACCACCTACACCGAGTATCCGCGGGTTTCCGATGTGCAGGTGAACGCGTGGAAACAGAAGCAGCAGGCCATCGACGACCTGGAAGAAGAACTCGGGGATTTCACCAGGAACGAAGCCAAGCAATACGCGGAAATCCTGGCGCATCAGACCGCCAAATACATGGTGGCGGCATGGCGCGTCAGCGGAAAGCCGAAAATGAAAGTGGATGAGGCCGCCGATGAAGACAAGCTGGAGCCTGAGACCCTGGCGCGCTGGGTGAAATTTCTGGGGCTTGCGCATTCGCACTATGCCTTCCTGGACGATTGGCGGGCCATGATCGCGACGGGGGGCTCCCAGGCGCAAGCCGGGCTGCTGGCGGAGAATTTCCAAACGCTGGTCCTGAAAATCATGAGCGCGGCCAAGACCATCGACGAAGAGAACAAAATCACCAAGGCCAAAGCCGGTGTGCCCAAACCGCTGCAGCGCGACGCGCTCCCGAACGAATTCGAAACCAAGGACCAGTTCTGCCCCGGTTGCGACCTGGAACTGAAAGCGCTGCCCACCGCGCAGGGCGCCCTATGGCTGGATCTTTTCGTGCGCACGTCCGACGCGGACGAAAACGACGACAAGGCAGAGCCCGGGGTCTTCGCATTTCACGGGTGGGGGCTGGAACGGCATATGGGTTCCGCCTGGCGCGAGCACGTGGAGTCTCTGCACGCGCGCATCGAGCAATTGAAAAAAGAACTGCCCAAGGAATACCCGTTCATTCACGGCGTCGCGGATAAGCCCGCGCCCGTGAACGTGGCCGTGAATCTGCGCGGAAGCCCTTACGCCTTGGGCGATATCGTGCCGCGCCGGTTCCTGGAGGTGCTGTCCGACCTGCCCGCGGTTGCGCCGTTCGAGAAAGGCAGCGGCCGTCTGGAGCTGTCCAACGATATCGTCGCCAGCCCGCTGGCCGTGCGCGTGCTTGTCAATCGCATCTGGAAATGGCACTTCGGCACCGGCCTGGTGAATACGCCCGATAATTTCGGCGCCATGGGCGAGCGTCCCTCGAATCCCGAACTGCTGGAGTATCTGGCGGCCCGCTTTACCGCGCAAGGCATGTCCGTCAAGAAAATGCAGCGCGAGATTATGCTCTCCGCGGTTTACCAGCTCGGCACGGAGAGCTCGCCGGCGAATGAGGAGAAGGATGCCGCGAACCGCTTGTATTGGCGCTTCAACCGGCAGCGCATGGACGCCGAAACCATCCGCGATTCGATCCTGTTCGTAGCCGGCGACCTGGATCTGAAAGAGGTTGGCGGACCGTCATCCGACTTTGGGCCGGAGAATACCCGCCGCACCGTGTATTGCAAGGTGAGCCGGTACCATTTGGACAATTATCTGCAGGTTTTCGACTTCCCGAATCCGAGTTACACGGCGGAGCAGCGCTTCTCGACCAATGTTCCGCTGCAGCGTCTGTACTTCATGAATAACTCGCAGGTTTATGCGCAAGCAGCCAAGCTGGCCGCGAGAGTGCAATCGAAAGAATCGGATGCGGCGCGGATCGCCGAAGCCTACCGGCTGCTGTACAGCCGCGAGCCGACCAGCCGGGAGCTGGATATCGGCTTGAAATTCTTGAGTGAGAACCCGGAGAAGCCGGGTATGCGCGTGGCCGGCGAACCGGCCACGGCGTGGCGCGAGTATGCCCGCGCCCTGCTTAGTTCGAATGAATTCGAGTACGTGAATTAAGCACTATGGGGCAGGATGGCATCCTGCGGCCGATTGGCAATCGGCCATGCCGCCAGCTTTCTGGGTGCTACACAAGGAGTAATATGCGACATCAGCCAGCACCACAACCGCTCACCCGGCGCGAAGCTCTCTGCCGGATGGGCGGCGGTTTTGGAATGCTCAGCTTCGCCAGCCTCATCGGCCAGCAAATCGCGGCCGCGGGAGTCAGCCAGCCGGGCAACCCGTGGACCATCCGCGATCCGCATTTCAAGCCCAAAGCCAAGAGCGTCATTTTCCTGTTCATGAACGGCGGCATGTCGCAGGTCGATAGCTTCGATCCTAAGCCGATGCTGGAAAAGTACGACGGCCAGCCGCTTCCGGGGCCTATCCCCCAGCACGAGCGCAAGACCGGCGGACTCATGAAGTCGCCGTTCACCTTCAAAAAGTACGGGCAGAGCGGCCTGGATGTCAGCGAGATCTTTCCGCACGTGGGCAGCGTGGCCGACGAACTCTGCGTGATCCGGTCGATGCACACCGAGATTCCCAACCACGAGCCTGCCCTGATCATGATGAACACGGGCGCCAATCAGCCCGGCCGGCCCTCCATGGGATCGTGGATCACATACGGTCTGGGGCAGGATAACAAGAATCTCCCCGGTTTCGTGGTGCTCTGTCCGGACGTGCCGACCACGGTTGGACCGCCGCTGTGGAATTCGGCGTTCCTGCCGCCGACTTATCAGGGCACTTATATCTCCGACAACGTCAAAGACAAGGAATTCGACGCCGAGAAACTGATTCCTAATATCCGCAACGACCGCTTCGATCTGAGCCAGCAACGCAGAGAGATCGATCTTATCGAGAGTCTCGACAAATCCTTTATCGAGGAGACCCGCGCGCGCGACCCCCAACTGGACTCGACCATCGACTCCATGGAAACCGCCTACCGGATGCAGACCGAGGCGCCCACGGTCTTCGACGTCACTAAAGAGAGCGATGCGGTGCAGAAGCTCTACGGCGAGGGCAGCACGGCGCGCGGCTGCCTGACGGCGGCCCGTCTGGTGGAACGCGGAGTCCGCATGGTCCAGGTCTATTATGCGAAGGCGGATCCCTGGGACCATCACTTCGATATCCAGCTTCACCGCAAAACTGCTAGGGACTCCGATCAGCCCTTCGCGGCGTTGATCAAAGACCTGAAATCGCGCGGCCTGCTGGATCAAACCCTGGTCGTGTGCGGCTCGGAATTCGGACGCACGCCGGTGGTGGAAATGGGCAGCGGGTTTATGGGCGGCCAGACGCATAACGGCCGCGACCATAACCCGCACGGCTTCACCATGTGGCTGGCCGGCGGAGGCGTGAAGGCTGGCATGACTTACGGCTCGACTGACGAATTTGGGTGGAAGGCAGTGGATAAACCGGTCCACGTGCACGACCTGCATGCCACCATCTTATATCTTCTTGGTATCGACCATACCAAGCTGACTTACCGGTACAGTGGAAGGGACTTTCGGCTCACGGACGTCGCCGGAACCGTGCTCCACGACATTATCGCGTAGCTATCGTGGGCGCCCTTGACGCGCGCCAGGCAGGCCGTGATGCCTGTCCCACCAGTAACCGCTCTCCGCGGAGCAGCCGGCGCCCCTGTCTGCGTCACTGTTACATCGTCCAGTCGCCATGTCCGCGCTAGCTGATTTGTGGGGCGGGCAATCCTGCCCGCAGCCGGCTTTCAGCCGGCCTTTGCGGCCACGACGAGGCGCCGTGAAAGCAGGAGCCGCCTAAAAGGCGGCTGCGGCCATGATTGGCCGCCCCACGGTGCAACCGAACTGCCAGTATTCTATGACTTCAAACAAGGAAGGTACCGATTATGACGTCGCTTTTCAGCAGGTTCCGGCCTGCGTTGTTCGCCGGATCCGCGCTTTTCCTCGCGGCCGTGACGCTCTGCGGCCAGTCCGCAAGTTCGTTGCGCGGAACGGTCGTCGACCCGCAAGGCGCAGTCATTCCCGAGGTGGTGATCGCGCTCGTCAACAACGGCACGGGATCCTCCCGCCAGACCCTCACGGATGCCACGGGCGTCTATCAGTTTCTGCAGATGGCCCCCGGAGAGTACACGCTGACAGCCACCAAGGTCGGCTTCGACACGCTGACGGAGAGCCATGTCAAGCTGCTGGTGAGCACCCCGGCCTCGCTGGATTTGAAGATGGCGGTCGGGAAGACCACGGAGACCGTGAACGTCAGCGCGGAAGCACAAACGTTGAACACGGTGGATGCGTCGGTGGGCAACACCTTCAACCAGAACCAGATTCGCGAACTGCCGCTGGATACACGCAATATCGTGCAGCTCTTGAGCCTGGAACCTGGGGTCACTTCCACCGGTGAAGTCATGGGATCGCGGCGCGACCAGAACAACATCACCCTGGACGGAGTGGATGTGAACGACAACGAGAACTCCGGCATCGGCGGTCTTGCGGACATCGGCAGCGCGCAGGGGTCTAATGCCAACGGCACCGCCGTCATCGCCGGCTTCAATTCGGTTTTGCCGATCCCGCTCGACTCCGTGCAGGAATTCCGCGTGACGGTCGCCGGTCAGGGCGCGGATGAAGGCAGGTCTTCGGGCGGCCAGGTGGTTTTGGTTACCAAGAGCGGCACCAATCAACTCCATGGGTCGCTTTATGAATACAACCGCAATACGGATTTCGCCGCCAATTCCTGGTTCAATAACCGCAGCGATGTGGACCGCACGGTTCTGAACCGCAATCAGTTCGGCGCCTCGCTGGGCGGACCGGTAAAGAAGGACCGTTTCTTTTTCTTCTTCAATTACGAGCGGCGCATCGACGCCAGCCAACTCGGAGTCGAGCGCGCCGTGCCTACGGAAACGCTGAAGGCTGGGAACCTGGTTCTGCAGGGGTCCGACGGAAATAACTATACGCTCACCCCGTCGGACATCCAACAGATCGATCCCCTGCACATCGGGGTCAACCAGGCCTATCTGAATATTTTGAAGCAGTATCCGGTAGGTAACGATCCGGCCTACGGCGCGGACGGCGGTTTGGCCTTCACCGGTTTTCGTTTTAATGCTCCCGACGATCTGGACGACCGCGTATACGTCGGAAAAATGGACGTGATTCTCACTGACCGGCAGACGCTGTCCTTCCGCGGGACTCTCTCGAATTCAGATCAGGACAATCAAAACGCCTTGGCGCAGTTCCCGGGCCAGGCCCCGGCCAGCGTATTGCTCAACGACAGCAAGGGTCTGGCAGCGACTTACACCGCCGTGTTGCGCCCGAATCTGGTCAATTCGCTGATCTTCGGGTACACCCGCCAGGGCATCTCGCAATCCGGCGTTGCCGGCGCCGCATTTGGCCTGTTGGACCTCGACTCGTTGCAGAATTACAATGCGCGCGCCGCCTCGCGCATCCTGCCGGTGCCAAACATCGTCGATAATCTGACCTGGACCAAAAGCAAGCACACCATCACCACCGGCGTCAACTTCCGGCTGATGACTAACAACCGATCCTCCTACGCCAACTCATACCCGAGCTATGGATTTGCGACCACCGTGGCGGTGGGACTGGGCGAAGATATTCAAAACGACGTCCAGAATTACTTGCAGACCAAGACCGGAAACACCAGCCTGCAACTCGCCAATCCGGACGCCGTGGCCACGGCCATGGGCATCCTGCTGGGCTTGGTCAACAATACTCAGGTCACTTACCAGTTCGACCGGAACGGAAATCCGCTCCCCGTCGGCGCGCCGTCCGTGCGCGGTTTCCGCATGAACGAATACGAGGGGTATGTGAACGATAGTTGGCGAGCCACTCCGGAATTGACTCTCACGCTGGGATTGCGTTACAGCAACGATCGGCCGCCCTACGAGATCAATGGACTGCAAGTGAATCCGAATATCGGCCTGGACCAGTATTTCGCTCAGCGGCTTACTCTTGGATCGGAGGGTGTGCCGTCGAACGCCATGCCCAATGCCTACATCAGCTACAGCCTGGGTGGCCCGGTCAACGGAAAGCCCAGTTGGTATGGGTCGGACGACAATAACTTCGGCCCCCGCTTCGCCCTCGCCTACGCGCCCAAGGGACACGGGGGATTGATTCAGAAAATCTTCGGAAACGGCGGCGTGTTCCGCATGGGAGGCGCCGTGCTCTATGACCGGTACGGCAGCGAGTTGATCACGCAATACGACCAGTTCGGATCGTTCGGCCTGTCGACCACGCTCAATAACCCGGTGTCTTATAACTACACCACCTCGCCACGGTATGACGGCAGTTTGCCGACTCTCCCCGCGCCGCCCACCGGAGGCTTCCCATATACTCCTCCGGACGTTAATGCAATTTCGGGCGAGTTTCAAGGCATCTACCCCGATTTGAAATCGCCGTATTCGATTCTTCTGAACGCGTCTTTCGCCCGCGAGATCCCCGGTAAGATGACCATGGAAGTCTCTTACAACGGACGTCTTTCGCGCAAGCTGTTGCTGCAAGGCGACGTCTACACGCCGCTGGAAAATTTCAAAGACCCCGCATCGGGTGAAACCTGGCTGCAAAGCATGACGGGGCTGCGGAACCTCAACGACGCCGGTATAACGCCGAACGCCGTGATGGCCAACCCGTCTCTGGTTCCGAATAGTCCGTTCATTCAAGACCTCTTCCCGGCGCTGAATAACTTCTATTTTCCGGGAAGCGCGTCGGCCAACTACTTCTACGGAATCTACGGCGTGTACGGCGGCAGCTACCTGGACATACTCCACGCGCTGGATCGCATCCCGGGCGCGTTTGGGACGCCCAACAACACGTGCGCGTCGCTGTATGGCTGCTTTACATTCTTTTCACCGCAGGGCAGTTCCATGCCGACCTGGATGAACGCCGGCGACGCCAACTATCACGCTATGACCGTGACCTTGCGGCGGTCGTTCTCGGTTGGAATGTCCTTCGATGTCAACTACACCTGGTCGCACTCCATCGACAATGCTTCGGCGGCTGAAGGCGCGGCGGGGCAGGATGGCGCGGTGGTCCAGAATATATTTAACCCTTCGGAGTTTCGTGGGTCGTCCGACTTCGATATCCGGCAGCAGATCAATGCCAACGTCGTCTATGAATTGCCGGTCGGCAAAGGCAAGCCGTTCTTCCACGCCGTTCCCGGATGGGCCAACCAGATCATCGGCGGCTGGCAGGTTTCGACCATTATGCGTCTTTCGAGTGGACTGCCCACCGTGATCCAGGGCAACTACACGTGGAATACGAACTACTGGCAGAACTCGCTGGCCATCGCGACCGCTCCGTTTACCCGCCAGATCGGGTACGATAACCTCGGCAACCCCAGTCTGTTCGCGAATGTCGATGCCTATAACTCATTCGCCGACCAGTTTCCCGGGCAGACCGGCACGCGCGCCATCATCCGGCTCGCCCCCATGACCAATTTCGATATTGCCGTCGCGAAATCGTTTCCCTTGCCCTGGGAGGGCCATCGAGTTCAGTTCCGCGCCGAGGCCTATAATGCTTTTAATACCGTGAATTTCACAAACCCGAGCATTGCCTTGTACAACCCCTCGACGTTCGGAGAGTTTCAAAATACCATGCCGCCGAGAGAACTGCAGTTCGCCTTGCGATATGAGTTTTAAGACAGCCCCGATCGTACTGTTGGCCGCGGCGAGCCTCTGGGCAGCCGCCTCCGTGTATGACTTCTACCTGGTGTCGCTCGATGGGGCGGAGGTTCCATTGAAGACCTACCAGGGTAAGGTGTTACTGATCGTGAATGTAGCCAGCCATACGATTTACAGCGACCAGCTTCCCAAACTCGAGGCCTTGCATAGCGCATACGCGGCGCAGGGCTTCGAGATTTTGGCCATACCGAGTGACGACTTCGGGCACGGTGAGCCCCGCAAGCCGGAGGAGGTGAAAGCGTATTATCGGGATAAGTTGCACCTCACCTTTCAGCTTTTTGGTAAAGCGCCACTGACCGGCAAGAGCCAGATTCCCTTGTATGAGTTTCTGACCGATGCCAAGTTAAACGCCAAGACCGGCGGCGAGGTGCCCTGGAACTTCACCAAATATTTGATTGACCGGGATGGCAAGCCAGTGGCTCGATTCGACGCGGGCGTCGAGCCGGACGCTCCCGAATTAATGGCCGCGGTGGAAGATGCGCTGGCTCGCCAGCCCGGCGCAAAGGAGGCGGCCAAGTGACGTATTTGCGCGCAGCCGGCGTCGCCCTCTTGATCTGGTTGGGCCTCCAAGGTGGAGAACCGGCTAGAAAGGGAGTATCCGCTCCAGGTGTGCAAAGGCCCATCTCTCAGTTGCACCCGCAGGCCGTCTTCACGGTTGAAGGCGCGCCGGATTGGATGGCCGTTACCGATGACGGCGTCTGGGTGGCGAGCGAGCCGCGCAATCAAGTTGTGTTTCTCGATGCGCGCGCCAACCAACCGGGCGTCATCGCCGCGGTTGCGAAGCCTTGTTCTGGGCTGGCGGCCGGCTTCGGCGCGATCTGGGCGCCGAGTTGCGGCGATCGCGCGCTCAAGCGCATCGATCCGGCAACCGGCAAGACCGTCGCCTCTGTGCCTGTAGCGCCCGCCGATTCCGAAGGCGGCATCGCTACCGGCGCAGGCAGCGTCTGGATGCTCACTGACGCAAAAGGTGTGCTATCGCGGATCGATCCCCGGACCAATAAGGTTGCGGCGCAGATTCCCGTGCCCGATGGCTCGTTCGCGTGTACCTTCGCCGACGGCGCAGTGTGGGTGACTTGCACCAGGCACAACTTACTGGCGCGCGTGGATCCGCAAACCAATCAAGTGACCGCGAAGGTAAGTGTAGGGCCACAGCCCCGATTTGTGACCGCGGGCGGCGGCGCCGTGTGGACGCTGAACCAGGGAGACGGGAGTATCTCGCGCGTCGACACGCATGCGGTTTCCCTGGCCGCGAACATCCCGGCGGGCGTGCCCGGCAGCGGCGGCGAAATCGCCTACGGGGAGGGCGCCGTCTGGGTCACCATGTTCGGATTCCCGATCACCAAAATCGATCCCTCGGTCAATCGCGTGGTCAAACAGTGGACCGGGCCTGGCGGCGATAGTATCCGCGCGGGTCTGGGATCGGTCTGGCTGACCGATCTGAAACACGGAAAAGTCATGCGCTTCGACGCCGGGCAGTTGTAGGTAGGGAGGTTTCGCTTGCCTTCGGAGCTCGGTCAGCCGAGATCGCCCAATTCGGAAAGCTCTCCCGTGCTGTCGCCGAGCTTCTCGATGGCAACGCCCATGCGGGTCAGCATCGAGACATACAGATTGGTTATGGGCGTCTGCGGAGGGACCTGAAGGAAGCGGCCGGACCGGATGCCGCCGCACGCGCTGCCCACCAGCATAGTGGGTAGATGGTCGTGCTGGTGCGAGTTGCCGTCGGCCAACCCCGCGCCGTAGAGGATCATGGTGTGGTCGAGTAACGAGCCGTCGCCATTCTCCGTGCGCGCGAGCGACGCGACGAACTCGCTGAACAGCCGCATGTGATGGCAATTGATCCGCACTACTTTCTCTATCAGGCTGGCGCGTCCCTGGTGATGGGTGATCGGATGATGCGATTCCGGAACGCCGATCTCGTCATAGGAACGAAGACTTCCTTCGCGGCCGACCATCAGAGTTGCGATGCGTGTGGCGTCGGTTTGAAAGGCGACCCGGAGGAGATCGTACATCAGCCGCAAATGCCCGGATAGCTGGGCTGGGATGGCGGCGGGTTTTTCGATCGGCGCGCGGACCGCATCGTTGCGCTGGCCCGCGCTTTGGATGCGCATCTCGATTTCGCGGACGCTGGTCAGGTACTCGTCGAGCTTGCCCCGGTCCGCCGGGCCGAGTTGGTTTTCCAGACTGTGGGTTTCCCCGAGGACCCAGTCGAGAATGCTGGAGTCGCGCCGGCGGGTGGCGGCGCGCACGGCCGGGTCCGGATCTTCGGAGCTGAAAAGGGTTTCGAAAACGGCGCGGGGGTCGACCTCGGGCGAGCCGGGAGTCGCGGCCGAGCGCCAGGAGATGTTGTCGCTGTAGACGCAACTGTAGCCGGTATCGCAAACTCCCACCATGCGGCCGTCTTCGCAAGTCAGTTCCAGGGAAGGAATGCGTGTGCGCGAGCCGAGCTGATGGGCTGCGATCTGGTCCATCGAAATGCCGGCGGCGATGTCGGAACCGCCGGTTTTGCGGATATGCACGCCGGTCAAATAGGTGGAAGCCGCGCGGGCGTGATCGCCGGTGCCATCTCCATTCGGCCAGCCGAAGTGCTGCGCCAGGCCCTCGATCAACAGCATCCGGCTGCGATGCGGTTCCATCGGCTGGAGGATGTTCGGCAACGCGAAGTCCATGCCCGTGGAAGCCGGCAGCCAATCCTGCATCACGATGCCGTTCGGCACATAGTTCACCAGCATGCGGCAGGGCGGCTTGGCGCGCGGGGCGGCGAATGCGGGCGTCATGGCGTCGAGCAGCGGAAGGGCCAGCGACACGCCCATTCCGCGGAGCATCTTGCGGCGCGAGAGCTGTTTATTCATGCGCCTCCGCGTCCGCCCGGAAGGCCGGACTCGCGACAATGCCCAGAATCAAATCCGAGAGGCGGTAATTGGTCTTCGCGGCCGACTGGCCGATGCCTGCGGCGGCCACGCGGTCTTGGGAGTTGAGTTCCCGGCCCAGCGCGAAGGTCAGCAGCTTTTCGGTCAGGCACTGCGCGAAGGCGTTGGGGTGTTTGGCGAGGATCGCGGCGAGTTCCACCGGGCTGGAGAAAGACGACCCGTCCGGCAGCGTACCGGTCGAGTCGATCGGAAGGGGCTCGTCGCGCGCGCGCCAGCGTCCGATGGCGTCGAAATTCTCGAGACCGAATCCCAGGGCGTCCATGCGCAAGTGACAACCGGCGCACGCAGGGTTCGCGCGATGTTGTTCGAGCTGCTGGCGCAGCGTCAAGGCGGGCTCGCTTGACGGATCGCGCAACGCGGCGACGTTGGCGGGCGGGGGAGGCGGCGGATCGTTGAGGATGTTCTCGAGAATCCACTTGCCGCGCAGCACCGGCGAAGTCCTGGTGGAATAGGACGTCACGGTGAGCACGCTGGCCTGCGTCAGGACGCCCACGCGCGCCGTGCCGTCCAGATCGACCTGGCGGAAGCTATCGCCCGCCACGCCCGGAATGCCGTAGAGCTTTGCCAGCAATTCATTCACAAATGTATACTTCGCGTTCAGAAAATCGAGAATGCCGCGGTCTTCATGAAGGACGTGTTCGAAGAACAGTTCGGTTTCCATGCGCATGGCGTCGCGCAAATCGGCGGTGAACTGCGGAAAACGCGCCGGATCGCGATGGATGAAATCCAGGTTGCGGAATTCCAGCCACTGCGCGGCGAAATTCGACTTCGGGTCGGCGAGCATGCGCCGCGCCTGCGCCTGGAGGGCCGCCGGATCGGCTAGTTCGCGCCGCTCGGCGGCGTGGAACAATTCGTCGTCGGGCATGCTGCTCCACAAAAAATAGGACAGACGCGACGCCATTTCGAAATCGTTCCCGCGCGGCGAGGCGGCATTTTCGACGCGAAACAGAAACGACGGCGAGACCAGAATCGCTTCCACGCCTGTTTCCATCTGCTGCCGCAGATTCTGCTGTTCGGATTTGGAATCGCTGGGCGGCGCCGCCGCCGCCAGCCGCATTAACTTGTCGATTTCGCCGGGAGTCACGGGGCGCCGCCACGCGCGCCGCGCCAGGTTTTCGAGATTCCCGCGCACGCACGCCGGGGTGTGGCCGCCCAGGGCGTGACCGCAGGAGAAAACCAACCTATACCCCGCCGAGATCGCAGGAAGCACCAGGCCGTACGGTCCGCGGGCTTCGACGAATTCGGGATACGGCGGCGTTACCCTGCCAGCGAAATCGGGCAGCGCGCCCGCCATCAGGCGCGTCCGGATCTCGGCCTTGGAAAGAGGCTCGGCGCCGGTCTTCCGGGCGCGCGCTTCTTCGTAGGCCCACGCCTGGTCGACGGCGCGATCGTCGTCGCGGACTACCAAGACGCGCAATCGATGGGCGCCCGCACCCACAGTCAACCGGGTATCCGCATACCGCCGGGCCTCGAAATCGACCGACACGGGAAGACGTTGCGGCTCGCCATCGTCCAGGGAAATATACAGCGCGAAGGGATCGCTGCGTCCGGCGATCGCGATGTGCACATCGTAATCCCCGTCCCAAGTGAAATTGCGCCGCCAGGCGATGTCGGGCGCAGCGGACGCGTTGGAATGGCGCTCCACTTCGGGTGTGGCTGGCGGAGGGACCGGCTCGATCGCGGCGCGCGCGATCTTCTTCGCGGCGTCCAGATACTTCGCCATCAGCGCGGGCGTGACCGTGAGGGTGGCGGCGTTATTGTCGAAGCCGTAGCTGAAGTTGTCCGCGGGAAAATCGTCGCCCGCGCGGAAATCCACGCCGAGCAGGTCGCGGATGGTGCAGTTGTACTCGTAGCGGTTGAGCCGGCGGGCAAGCGCCGGCCCCGGCGCGGGCAGAGCGGCAGTCACGGCCAGCAACAGCAAGATCGCACGGTGCTTCATGACTGAGGATCGCCGTAGCGTCGAATCCAGATTCCCCCGGATAGTTACTTTGGCGGAATGCGGCAAATCATGGTTACATTTCGTGCGTTTCTACCTGCACTGCCCTTCGCCGCTGGACGCCTGATAACTCCGGAAGCGGTCCTCGACCTCGCTCACTTTAGAGGCGTTTCCAGCGTAAATGCGGTTCAGAATCGGGTCGAGGAAGCGGCTGTAGCGATCGACCGCCGGCCAGTCGCTCCGCGCAATGGCGGATTCCACGGCGCGCCGGGTCTCGGGAGTGACCAGCTCGATCCGCCCAACGAATACCCGTACGGTCTGCGCGGGAGCGGGATCGACCTGCAGCGGAAGCGCCGCATCGACCGCGGACGCAGGGACAATGTAGATCAGGCGCGAACCTTCCTCGAACCAGGAATCCCGCCACGTCTCGACCATGGCTCGAGCTTCCGCCGGATACAAACCTTGCGCGATGAGCGTGGCCTCCAGTTCCTGCCGCAAATGTGTGAAGGATCCGTCCAGCCGGGGCGCATCCAGCGTAAGCGCATCCCCGATAGCGCCGGCCGTGCGATATCCCATGCGTCCTTCGTGACTCTCAAACAGGATCGCGCTGGGAACGGGTTCGTGGCCGCGGTTTTCCACCACGATTTTTCCGTCGCCGGAGACGCGGGCCGAAAGCGGAACCGGGAAGTTTCCCACGCCGCGATAGAACAGGAATTTTTCATGCTGGCCGCCGACCGAAATCGGAGCTGCAGCCGTTTGGCGGGCGGCGTAGTAGCGGCTCGGGCCGCTTTCGACGGGGAGGGTGGGGGTGGCGCCTGGCTGAACCTTGATATTCTTCCATTCGATGGCGCCAGTCAAACTCCGCAGCGACGTGTCGATTCCTTTCAGGTTTGCCGGCAACTGGCGCATCGAACCGTCAATCCCGCTCTTCTGATAGACTTCGTAGTCGGCTCTGGGGTACCACTCGGTGATCAGCCCTTGTGGGAATTCTACCTTCACGTGCGCATCCAGCTCGCGCGAACTATAGAAGTAAATCACCGGCGTTTCCATGCGCACGGCGCCCTGCAATCTCCATTTGAAGCCGCGATACCCGTAGTCGTTGACGAATTCGGGGAGGTCGTTCTTGCAACCCAGGGCATCCCACTCGATGGCGGAGCCGTCCTCTCCCGCGACGGAGGTGAACGTGCCCCACTCGTGGACCGTAAGGTCGCTGGGCTGGACGGAGCGGATATTAGCTGCCATCAGAAATGCGGCGGCGGAGACTGCCAGGACCGGAGCCGCAAACGGCACAAAACGGAATGCGGATTTCATTTGTTCTCTCCTTTCTTTTCCGATTGCGTAAGCGCCTTTAGGGACGCCTCGATTTCCACGTTAGTGGCCGCGCGCGGAAAGAACTTCGAGGATTCCCTGACGAAGCCTTGCGGACCGATGGGGACAATGGCGCCGGCGTTCGCGTCATTGCATGTACCTTTGAGATTCACTACCCATTGACCTTCCGCGGGCCAGCTCTGGTACACGGCATAGACTTAGACATCGCCACCACCTTGAGCGCCACAGACCGCCGCGCTCCCTTCACCAGACCTTCGGCGGTAGCGCTGATTCGTGATTTTGCGGGGTCGGCGCAGCCTTCCGTACGAAACGCGAATGCGGCCACTTTTGCCCGAAAATCCTGGGCTGCCACCGGGCTTCCGATGGTGAACGTAAATTCTTCCGCGAACGCCAACGCCACCATGGCGCAGGCGGCAATACCAAATCGCAACATCGCAAACTCCCTTCCGAACCGTTAGACGCGCGGCCGCGAGTTTTCTTCCCGGCTCACCACGTCCAGGCTAACTCTTCTCTCCAACGATTTAATGTTTGAGGGTCCAGCTTGAGCGCCTGCTCGCGCGAAACGCCGGCCGGGACGGGCGTCAGAGCGGCGATACGGTCGAAAATGCGCCCCCGGTCGCCCTCTTCGACGCGTGAGAGCAGGTGCCAGAGCGTGAGCGTATCCCGGACGCGAGATTCGGCAAGGATGACGCTGAGTGCATCGTTTCCGGTTTTTTCGAAACCGAAGCTCTCCAGGGCCTGCTTTACACTCTCCGGCGCGTCGTCAAAATACGGAATGCCCGGTCCGGCTTGCGGGTGCGTTCGGCAACTCGCGCCCGCCGGCACCAGCGATTCGATCCCCTTCCACTGAAAGGACACCCAGCCCTTAGTGACGCGGAGTAAACCGAAACCCTCTTCGTCGGTGCTCAGCGCATATTCGCAGCCCAGATCCACGGCGGTGCCGGAGGCAGTGTCCACGAAGAACAGCTTTGGCGGCGCGGAGATCTCAGCGCGGATCTCTCCCCGCGCGAGGGCGAGCCGGTGTTCGCCCGGACGCGCCGTCACCACACGCAGCCGGGTGCTCGGCGCGACCTCCACGGACCCAATCTCGCCAACCTTGACTCTGGCGCGCGAACTCGCGTCCGTTTCGATCCATTCGCCGGCTGCAATCCGGCCGGTTCCGCGAACCGGTTTCCCCGCCACGGACGGCGCACCATCGAGCCGCACTACTTCCCATCGCGTCCCCGGCGGCTGCGCGAAACGCCAATACGCAGCGCCGGCCAAAGCCAGCATTACAGTCACCGCGAAAGCCCAGCGCCACCGTGGAACCGCGGGCGTCGGGCTCGATCTGTTTTCCTGGAGCGCTGCCTCAATGGAAGACCAAATTGCGTCGGGCGCCTCTACCGGCGTGAGATGCTCGACAAACTGCATGCCCCGCCTGACCTGCTCGCACTCGGCCCGGCAAGACGGACATTGCCGCAGGTGCATCTCGGCTTGCTGCGCCCCTGGTTGCGCGAGTTGGCCGTCGAGATGCGCCGCAAGCTGCCGCGAAATATGCCTTGTAAACATCTAATCCTTTGTGCCGGCCACGCCCTGCAGTCGCTCCGCGAGAATCTTATGCCCCCGGCTCAGCCTGGAAGCCACCGTCCCCATGGAACAGTGCAGAGCCTTAGCCATCTGTTCATAGGAAAGCTCATCGAAATACCGCAGTAAGACGGCGATGCGGAATTTCGGGGGCAGGGCCGCCACGGCCTCCCGTACCGAGTTGGCCATCTGTGCGCGCGCGTAGTCCTCCTCTTGGGATCCCGGCGCGGCGAATGCTTCAAACCGAGATGGAGAGGAGATCGCAGAATCCGATTTGCGGCTTCTGGCTGCATCCAGGCAGGCGTTGACAACCAGGCGGTACAGCCAGGTGGAGAACTCTGCACCCCCCCGAAATTGGCGGATAGAAGTCATCAGTTTAAGAAAGACCTGCTGCGTGACATCGCTGGCAATGGCTGCATCGCCGTGAAAAAAATGGAGCGCGATCGAGTACACCCGGTCCTTGTACAGGTTGTAGAGCGCACGAAAGGCATCCCGGTCGCCCAACCGGCAAGATTCGACGATCTCCGCGCCGAGCTCGCGGCCGCTCAGATTGGCCACCAGCAATTGAGACGGTACATAGAAGAGTTTTCTTCCAATCGGGTATCCAGTATTCTTCCACGTTCTGCGAATGGCTGTTCCCTTTCCAGTTCTGGTGCTTGTTAGGATGAGGGTATTCGGATCAACCAAGGAGTTGCGCCTCCGCACTGCCGGGTTCTTGCGGCGTTTCTGGCGGTTGCGGCCGTCTCCGCGCAGCCCGCGAAACCGAATCGGGATCCCGATGCCGCGCGGCTGGTCACCAGTGACATCTCAGCTTTCTGGCGGGTGTTCGACAAAGCGTCATTGAAAGACGCCGCAGAGCTGTTCCAGCGCGAGTACATCGAACCCGGGACCGCCGGACTTCACGATTTTCTGGAGAGCCGCATCCAGAACGGGCGCTATCTCGCTGGCACGATAGCGGCGCGCCCGCGCTACTACGCGGCCATTCGCGAGAGCACGCTGGCCGTGGATAATACTCCCGCAATCAAGGAGGCCATCCGGGCGAGCTTCCACCGCCTCAAGGAAATCTATCCGGACGCCGTTTTCCCGGATGTGTACTTTGTGATTGGCCGGATGAACTCAGCGGGCACCGTTTCTTCGAGCGGCCTACTGATCGGCGTAGAAATGAATGCCCGAAGCGAGAGCACTCCGGTGGACGAGTTGACGGATTGGGAGCGCGCCGTAACCGGCCAGATCGCGAACCTGCCGAACATCGTGGCCCACGAGTTGATTCACATCCAGCAACCGGACGGCGCCGCCCAGACTACACTCCTGGAGAAGGCCCTGAATGAAGGCGGGGCCGACTTCATGGGCGAGATGATCTCCGGTGGGATCATTAACAGAGGCCAGCGCATTTACGGGGATGCCCACGAACAGGCCCTCTGGGCGGAGTTTCAGAAAGACATGCTGGGCGCGGACCTCAGCCGATGGCTGTTTCAAGGCGACCGCGCCAAGGACCGCCCAGCCGACCTGGGATATTACATCGGCTACAAGATCTGCGGGGCGTTTTATCGCCGCGCCACCGACAAGCGCGAGGCAGTGCGCCGCATTCTACACATCACCGACCCCGAGGGGTTCCTCAAGGAGAGTGGTTACGGGGGAGGCAAGTAGCCGCTACGCCTGAAAGCGATTAACCGGCCCCAGCTCGGCCCACGGGTGCAGAACTCGCAACCAACACAAAAAAATTGGCTTAGGCACCAAGCGCGGCTATTCTCCTGGCGGAGGAAGAGGGATTCGAACCCCCGAACGAGTCACCCCGTTAACGGTTTTCAAGACCGCCGCCTTCAACCACTCGGCCATTCCTCCGCTCCCATTATAACGGCATTGGCCGCCTGCGGAAACCTTAGCATTGGGAGGTTGGATGTATTTGTCGTCAAGCACATAAGTAGTTCATGTTTTCAGTAGTTTACGGCAAAATCTTGTCACTCGCCACCTTAGTGTGCTAATAATGGTGATCGGACTCCGTTACCCGGATTCCGACAGACCCCAAATACCGAAACCGAAACATGGAGGTTGTACCGTAATGAAGATTCGTCCGCTTTACGACCGCATCGTGGTCAAACGGATCGAGGAGAAGGAAACCATGCAGGGTGGCCTTTACATCCCCGATTCCGCGAAGGAAAAACCGCAGGAAGGCGAAGTCGTCGCCGTCGGCAAGGGCAAGCGTCTCGAAGACGGCAAAGTCGTGCCGCTCGACGTCGAGGTTGGCAATCGCATCCTGTTCGGCAAGTATTCCGGCAGCGACATCAAGCTGGATGGCGATGAGTTCATGATCATGCGCGAGGACGAAGTCCTCGGCATTCTGGAAAGTCAGCCCGTAGTGGCCAAGAAGGCTTCCTAAAGGAGTTGGAAAATCAATGGCGAAACAGATTATATACGCAGAAAATTCCCGTCAAGCGATCTTGCGCGGCGTCAACCAGTTGGCCGACGCTGTAAAGGTCACGCTCGGCCCCAAGGGCCGCAATGTCGTTCTGGAAAAGAAGTTCGGCGGCCCCAATATCACCAAAGACGGTGTGACGGTGGCCAAAGAGATCGAGCTGAAAGATCCGCTGGAGAACATGGGCGCGCAGATGGTGCGCGAAGTGGCCTCCAAGACCTCGGACGTGGCCGGCGACGGCACCACCACCGCGACCATCCTGGCGCAGTCCATCTACCGCGAAGGCGTGAAGGCCGTTGCGGCGGGCGCCAATCCGATGGCTCTGAAGCGCGGCATCGACAAGGCCGTGGAAGCGGCGGTCGAGGCAGTCAAGAAGCTCTCCAAGCCGGTATCCGGCGACATGATCGCGCAGGTTGGCACTATTTCCGCCAACAGCGACTCCACCATCGGCAACATCATCGCCGAAGCGATGAAGAAGGTTGGCAAGGATGGCGTGATCACGGTCGAAGAATCCAAGACCATGGTCACGGAGTTGAGCACCGTGGACGGCATGCAGTTCGACCGCGGCTACCTCTCGCCCTATTTCGTATCCGATCCCGAGCGCATGGAGTGCGTGCTCGAAGATCCCTACATCCTCATCCACGAGAAGAAAATCAGCAACATGAAAGACCTGTTGCCGTTGCTCGAGCAGATCGCGCGCTCCGGCAAGCCCCTCCTGATCATCGCGGAGGAAGTGGAAGGCGAGGCGCTGGCCACCCTGGTGGTGAACAAGCTGCGCGGCACGCTGAACGCTTGCGCGGTGAAGGCCCCCGGCTTCGGCGACCGCCGCAAGGCCATGCTGGACGACATCGCGGTCCTGACCGGCGGCAAGTCCATCATGGAAGAGACAGGCATCAAGCTGGAAGGCGTGCGGCTGGACGATCTGGGGCGCGCCAAGCGCGTCACGGTGGACAAGGACAACACCACCATCGTGGACGGCAACGGCAGCCAGAAGTCCATCGAGGGCCGCATCAAGCAGCTTCGCGGCCAAATCGATGAAACCACCTCCGACTACGACCGCGAGAAGCTCCAGGAGCGCCTGGCGAAGCTGGCTGGCGGCGTGGCCATCATCAAGGTCGGCGCAGCCACCGAAACCGAGATGAAGGAAAAGAAGGCTCGCGTGGAAGATGCGCTGCATGCCACTCGCGCGGCCGTTGAAGAAGGCATAGTGCCCGGCGGCGGCGTGGCTCTGCTGCGCGCGTCCAAGGCGCTGGAAGGCTTTACGGCTGAAGGCGACGAACAGATCGGCGTGAATATAGTGCGCCGCGCCTGCCAGGAACCGCTCCGCCAGATCGTGTTGAACTCGGGGACCGAAGGCGCCATCGTGGTGGAGAAGATCCGCGAGAATTCCAACC
>Ga0302324_100002146_pt1 | contig 46534 bp, 42 predicted proteins | sample Palsa_T0_1_FD_201949 | JGI IMG/M metagenome (GOLD analysis project Ga0302324, IMG submission 201949) | Peat permafrost microbial communities from Stordalen Mire near Abisko, Sweden - Palsa_T0_1 | ecosystem: Environmental > Terrestrial > Soil > Palsa > Peat permafrost | place: Sweden: Abisko... | reverse complement strand
CCTCATCGGTGGCCTGTGCCTGGCGCTTCACTTCGTCGAAAGTCTCATCGGTGAACCAGAACACCGCGGAGCGGAAGCCTTCGTCCACGGTATCCGCACCGGAAATCTGGCGTAGGTAAGTCCGCTCGGACGCGGTGGCCGGGTCCAGATGAAAAGTGCCTTCGCCGGTGAATACGCCGGCTACTACCCGGCCCAGCACCGGCGGCAGAAAACTGAACTGCCCCGTGGCGAAAGTAAAGACGGCTTGATCGCGTTTCAGCGTCAGGTTGGCGACGCGGAACGGCGCGCCCGGATTGGCGCCGCGCAATGCAACATAATTCGGATCCGAATTCGCGAACGCGGAGCGCTTGCCGCCCACCTCCACCACCGTTTCCTGGGTGGCGATCTTCATCGTGAACGCAAGAGCTAGCGGAGTGCCTGCGGCATCTATCGCCTTTTCGATGTCTTCAAATCCCTCGTGCCGGATTGTTACTGTGTACTTACCCGGCGGAACATCCGCAAACGCAAAATGCCCCTGTGTATCGGTAAGCGCATTCTCGGCTTGCGCGGTTTCGGAATTCTTCAACACGATGGCGGCGCCAGGAACCGCCGCGCCGCTGGGGTCCCTGACGATGCCTTCAATGGCCGCGGCGGAAAGTAGCGCCGGTATCGTGAACGCCAATACCGATAGTTTGAAAGCCAATCGACATTGTACTCCACGCGCCAACGTTTACATCTTCGATAGGCGCCGCAGCGTGTAAGCTTCCGGGTTCATGTTCTGGCGCTCCAGCCGCTTCCAGTCGTCGTTAACATGAATCAGTTTGCCGCTGATGTGGTTGGAGCGTTCCGACGCCAGGAACAAAGCCAGGTGCATCTGTTTCTCCGGGTGCATGCCGCCGGTAAGCCGCACATCCTCCGCCGCCTCGATCTCCTTGCTTCCCGCGCGCTCGCCGGAGTGCAGAATCTCGTCTGTCATGTGCGTGTAAGTGGCGCCCGGAGCCATGCAGTTCACTTGTACGTTAAAGTCGCGTACCTCTTCCGCCAGGGTTTCCACCAGGCGCACCGTCCCGGCCTTCGAAGCCGCATAAGCCGTGAAGCGCGGCCGCCCCGAGGCCGCCCCGCCGCCGCCGATCACCACGATCTTGCCGCGGCGCCTTTCGATCATCTGCGGCAAAACCGCCCGGCAGGCGTGCATCGTGCCCATCAGATTGGTTTCCACGGTTTCGGCCCAGGCGCGCGGCTTCACCTCCACCAGTGGTCCGATGGGCCCCTGAATACCGGCCGCCGCGATCAACACGTGCACGCCGCCGAAAACCGCGCGCATGCGTTCCACCGCCGCGCTCATCTGCTCGTAGTCGCGCACATCCGCGCGGATGCGCAACGCAATTCCGCCGGCGTGCTCGATCTCCAGCTTCGCCAGATCCAGCTCCGCCTGGCTGCGCGCCAGCAACCCCACGCGCGCGCCGTCTGCCGCGAAACCGATGGCCAACCGCTTGCCGATACCACGGCCCGCCCCGGTAATCAGGACTGCCTGGTCCTTTAGCGGCCGCAAAGTCACTTCTCCACGCGTGCGTCGAAGATCCCGGTCTCCACTCTCCCGCCGCGCTTCACCTGCACGTAAATGCGATAGTCGCCGGGCTTCGGAAAACCGTAAGGGAAAGATACTTCCGGCGGCAGCGCATGCGTCATGCCCATGCCGGAGTGGTCCATTCCGGCCATACCCGCCATGCCCGCCATTGCCGCGCCGCCGTCGCCTGCGTTCTGCGTAAGGCTCAGCGAAGCCATGGGCACCGATCCCGACGGATGCACGTGCGCGAACACGCTTCGGTCCGCGCGTACGAATGCCGCGTGCCCCGGCATGCCCATGTACAGTTCCATGTCGTGCGCCGGCTTGCCGTCCGCATCCTCCAGGCGGAACCGGAAGAACATGGCGCGCTTGGCGTGCAGCGGTCCGGGCTCTCGTTCCCAGATCATGCGCGAGCCGTCCGCCAATTGCGCGGTGGTGTTGTTGGGGTCCGCCTGCGAAATCGGCGGGCCGGCGCCCATCGCATCGTCGCCCTCGAGCGGCTTGCCCGCCACCGCCGGCAGCGTGATCTCGGACACCAGCGTTTCCGGCAGGCCGTCTGCATGTACGATGTCTCCGTACAGAGCATAGCGTCCCGCCGGCATGTTCGGCAGATCCTTGGCGAACACCCCGGCGTCCACCCGGTCCGGATGCAGGTGCCACACCTTGTCCATCTCCGGCAGGCTGATCATGTATAGGTGCATCAGGTGATTGTGGTCGGGAACCAGATCGTCCACTTTGCGCCAGCGCGCCCAGCCCGGGTCGGTCAGGTGCAGCATCAGCCGGCCGGCGTTTTCCCCGGAATTCTCAAAGGTGGCCGACATCTGCAGTGGCTTGTAGATATGTTTGTCGTAATCGCCCGCTTCGCTCTTCCACCACAAGCCGCCCAAGGCGGCCAGCGTCAGCACGAAGACCGCGGTCGCCGCCATCACCCACCGCGCCCGCCGCACGCGCGCCGCATCGGGTGCGAGGCCAGGTTCCAGTTGTCCTTCACGCACACCCGCGCCCACAATGCTGACCGCGCCCGCCACCAGCAGCAGCCCCAGCGCCGCCAGCATCACGCCGATGGGCGCTTGCATCTTCTTGGTGCTGGAAGATAGGGCGGGTACCGGCACCGAAAGATCGCCCTTCCCCTGTGGTCCCTCCGCGGTTACGTGCACCTGCCAGGAGCCGGAGGTCATCATCCACAGCGATCCTGTGAAGAACTGCGGATCGTCTTTCGAACGCAACGCCAGATCCGGCACCGGGGCGAAGGTGGCCTCGCCGCTGTTCTGCGACTTTTCTGAAAGAAGCGGCGTCGGTACAATGTGCACCGTCTGCACGTCGTTGGCGGCGCTGCGTACTTCGATCTCCGCCACTCCCGGAATGACGGATGGCGTACGAATGGTGACCAACAGCCGGTACGGACCGGCTTGGCCATCGTAGAAAACATCCGGGCTGCCCACGTGGGCGAAAGCGCTGGCGGCGGCCAGCAGGAAGAGAACTGACGATCTGAACATTTTATTGGCGGCTAATCGGCGGTCAATCGGACTAACGGCGCACCCGGCGCATCCAATCGCCCCATGCGAATCCGAGCCGTACGGTTACGATGGCGGCGGCGGCCGCCAGACACAACTCCCGCAAGAAGTCCAGCGGCGCGTCCGGCTTGGTAAACACATAGTGCATCCATGCGCGGTGCGCGTTGTAATCGAAAATATTCGTGTGGAAAACCCAGTTCCGGGCGGCCGGCAATTGCAGGAAACTCGAGAAGGGCCACTGCACCGCGATCAGCAGGGCCAGGAACACCAACCCCGAAACCGCGGATCTCTTCCATAGGTTCCAGTCGCGCGTCCGGCTCCACAGAAGATCCAGCGCCAGCGCCGGAATGAAGAGCAGCATCGGAAATTCCGGCGGCACGAATTGCGTCACCTGGTGATACACCGGCCCCAGTTTGGGCTCGGCCGGAAATAGCGGCAAAATCCAGCCCATGCCCGCCCAGAAGAGCCAATAGACCGCCGTCACGGTGGTGGCCGCCCAGCGCTTTTCAGAAGCGCGCGCAACTCCGGCCAGCACCAACGGCACCACCATGCACACCACGCGATAGTAAATGCCGTTGTGCATCAGGGAATGCCATGAGAATTCCATGATCATCAGCATCAACCCGACCAGAACCACGCCGCCGACGTACAAGAACAGCCACTCCAGCCTGCTGCGGAAGCTGGCGCGGGCGCGATTCATCATGCCCAGGATCAGGATCAGCGTGCCCGTGTTTACCGCCAGGTTGCCCAGAATCAAAAGCACGTGCGGCGGGCTTAGAATCTTCACGTCCAGCCCGTAGGCGCTGTGCCACCAGTCGTCAAAGGGCGCGGAGGCCAGCATCGCCACGCCGCCCCAGGCCGCGATAAAGGCGCCCAAAGGCGCTTCGAATCCCCACATTTTCACGGAAGTGCCGCGCAGTTGGGAAAGGTTGCCGAAAGTGGTGGCCAGGATCAGGTAGCCGCAGGAGAGGCCCGCCAGCACGCCGCACATGTAGATGGCGATGTGGGCCGGCGTCCAGAATGTATCGCGCCCGATGGAGCGATGCCAGGAGATGTCCCACTGGCCGCCGATCATAGCGGATGTCACGCCGAACACGGCGCACCAGACGTACCAGGGCACGCGCTCGGCGGCCGTGCGCACTGAAGCAGTGGAAACAGACGAAATGGTAGTGGTAGTGGATGCCATGCAGTCCCTCTGTACGCCTACGATTATAGCTTTGTTGTGGACAGGACTCCAGTCCTGCGCCGGCCCTCCCGGTCCTCCAGGACCCGCTCTTCGCGCCCGGCAGACATCGGCGATTGCACGGCGACGCCCGACACGCTTGATGGCCGCAATTGATATATAGCGGCGACCAATAACAGGTTTCCCAAATTGAAAACAGCCCCCGCCGATGAACGCTTCAATCAAAGAGCGGGAACTTGCGCAGGCGAGACTGTGGATTCGTCTGTCCGAGAGTAAGACCAAAGGGAGTAAAGCAAGACTCGCGGCATGTAGTCCAATGAGGAATGCACATGGCCTAAGAGGATCAGTACTGAGAAGCGTCACGCCCAATTAGCCGGCCGATACCTCGTGGGCACATCCTGATCAACATTGTCGCTGCCGGACTCCGGAATCTCATAATTCGTGAACATTCGCACAATTCCGGCCTCGACCCAGGGCACCCTGGGAGCCTGCCACATATACAGACCGATCCAATCACCGGTATTTAATGAGACGCGGCGGGTAACTCGATGCCCTCTCCGATTTTCGAGACACCGGGGATAGTTACAGGCAAGTGCCCGCGAATGGGAAACTCGCCGAACAGCGCCTGGACGGCAGCAGTCTCCGATGGCGGCACGGTGCTGAAGGTTAGCAGAAAAGCGGCTGCCTTCGAAAAGCTGCGCACCAGGTAAGGATTGCCCAACGCGATCAGCGCCACGGGTTTGCCAGTCGCGAACAGCGCGTCGAGCATGCGCGGAAAATCGCCGCCCAGCGCCACGTCGCCGCGGAAGGCGGCCACCGAGGCGAACGCCGCAACGGCCACGCTTTCGCACGCCGCCGTCTTCTCCACGGCCGCATCCAGCGAGGCCGGCGGCAGTGAAGCGTCCAGTTGAATTACCGTGGCGTTCTTTTCCCGGCGGCGCACCTCTTGCGCGAATTCCAGGCCTTCGCTTGAATAATGACTTTCCGCCAACGTCAGGAAACAGGTCTTGGCCGGCGCGCGCAGCGGGATGAGCGGGCCTTCGTTCTTGACCAGCGTGACGGCGCGGCCGGCGATGTCCTGCGCGCGCTCCTGGTCTTCGGGCATGTCGATCTGGTCGGCGATGGCTTCCAGATCCACCGTGGCACGGCGGTCCAGCCCCATGCGCTCCTTGGCCGCCAACAGGCGCGCCACGCTTTCGTCGATGCGCGCGCGCGTGAGACGTCCGCTCTGAACGGCGGCTAGAACCGCTTTGACGGCTGCTTCGGGATCGGGCGGCATCACCAGCGCGTCGGCGCCGGCTGCGAGCGCCAGCACGGCGGCCTCGCCGCTCGAATAACCCTGCGCGATGCCACCCATCTCCAGCGCATCGGTGACCACGATCCCCTTGAATCCCATTTCGCCGCGCAGCAGGCCGGTGAGGATGGCGGGGGACAGCGTGGCCGGAATGCCGGCGGGGGCCAGCGCAGGCACGGCGATGTGCGCGGTCATCACAGCATCCACGCCAGCCTGGATGGCCGCGCGGAATGGCGGCAGTTCGACGCTCTCCAGGCGCTCGCGCGGGGCCTCGATCACGGCCAGGTTCAGATGCGTATCTACGGCCGTATCGCCGTGACCGGGGAAATGCTTGGCGGTGGTGAGCACGCGATAGTGGGGGTCCGCGCGCGTGCCTTCGATGAACGCGGCCACCAGCGCCCATACCTGCTTGGGGTCCTCGCCATAGGAGCGTATATTGATGATGGGATTATCGGGGTTGTTGTTGACGTCGGCCACCGGAAAGAAGAGCCACTGCACGCCGATGGCGCGCGCCTCGCGGGCCGTGACCTGGCCCTCGAAGCGGGCCAGCGCCGGGTCGCCGGCGGCGCCGAAAGCCATGGCTTGCGGAAACACGGTAGTGCCATCCACGCGCATGGATGCGCCGCGCTCGAAATCGCCGGCCACCAGCAGGGGCACGCGCGACAGCTTCTGCATGCGGTTCAGAAATGCGCCCAGCGCATAGGGTTGCGCCTTCTGCGTGACGCGGCCGTTGCTCCAGTTGACCAGCACCATGCCGCCCACGCCGGTCTCGCGGACCAGTTTCATGAATTGCCGGTATTCGCGCGAGCGGGTATTGGGCGCCGCGCCGTGAAACGGGATGAAGATCAACTGGGCCACTTTCTGCCGGAGGGTGAGGGCCTTCATCCAGCGGCGCACGAAGGCCGATTGCCGGGCGGGCTTGGGCGGCGGCGCTTTGGGCGTGGTGGCGGCGGGCAGGGCCAGCGCCAGGGCAATCAGGATTGGGAGACCGCGGGAGCGAAACACATCTCCAGTGTACTCGGGCCGTGGATTTTGAAACTACTAATTCGCCGGCAGAATCAGCCCCGCGGGGCTCATGGCGCCTGCCAGCCCCAGGCGGATCTCCGGGTTGGCCGGAAGCTGAGCGGGCAGTTGCACGTTGACCTGGTAGAGTCCCGCAAAGCCAGGAGCCACGCCGGCATAGAGGATCGCGGTGGGATCGAGCGCTGCGCCGTTGATCTGGACCTCGAATTGAGTCAGTTGGCTGAGCCATTGCGCGGCGGCGGGCAGAACGCCGTCTTCGAGCGAGGGATCGGTGTTTCCCAAGCCAGTGGCCCACAACGTGACGATGCCGCCGCCGGCGGCCGGGGAACTGCTCGAGACCAGCGATCCATCGGGGTGGGTGGCAATGGCTGTACCGGCTGGATACTCGAACAAGGCCGGCGCAGCGCTTTGCAGGGTGACGGAGACAATGGGGCCGCTGGTGCCCTGCCGCGCCACCCAGAACTGGAAGGTGCCAGGTATCAGGCTGCTGGGGACCAGCAAATTGATCTGCGTGGGAGAAACGTAATAAAGGTACGCCGGCCAGCCTTCGAAGTAGACCTCGACATTCCCCAAGCTGGTGGGCATTACGCCTGCGGCGAGATCGCTGGCCTGCAAGGCCACGGTATCCCAGGAGAGATTCGTGCCGAAGATGGAGACGATGGTATTGGGGGACAGGCCGGGGGCGAAGCTGGCGCCGTTCACGATTCCGGCGGCGGTGTAGTTCGGTGCGTTGGCCTGCTGGGCGCAGAGGCAGCCGGCCAGCGCGAGGGCGGCGAGTAAAGTTTTCACGACAATATGGTAGTGCGACGGGGGCGGAGGAATATCATGGTATTTTGCGGGTTAAGGAGCGGGTCTGGAGACCCGCCGCAGGCGTGGACGCCTGCCCCACTCCAGGCGTGGACGCCCGCCCCACTTATGCATCACACGCGATGGTTGGTCGGATTGCTTCTGGCGCTGGGGCCGGTTTGCGGATGGGGACAAGGTTTGCGGGTTGGCGCGGACCGGCGCGACATCACGCCGCGCGAGCCTGTGCCGATGTGGGGCTATGGCGACCGGCACGATGCGCTGTCGGTTGGCGTGCTCGATCCTCTGTATGCCGATGCGCTGGTGATCGATGCCGGCGGAAAGAAGATCGCCATCGTGGGGTTGGACCTGGGCCGCGCGCCCGCGGAAGCGTCGCTGCAGCGCATCCGCCAACGCATCCACGAGCAGGCCGGGATCGATAACTCGATCATCGCCGGTTCGCACACGCACCACGGGCCGGTCCTCGAACTTACGGACCAAGAGGGCAAGGGCAAAGGGCGCTTCGATGCGGCGCTACGCTACTACGGGCAGATGGAAGACGGCATCGTGGCGGCTGTAGTGGAGGCCAACTCGCGCCTGGCCGCGGCGCGGATGGCGGTGGGATCGGCGCAGCTTGCGGGGTTCAATCGGAACCGGCAGTCCAAAATCGAGCCGAAGCCCAGCGATCGCGAACTAGCGGTGATGCGGTTCGACGATACCGCGGGCAAGCCGGTGGCGATCCTAGTCAACTTCGCCGCGCATCCGACCATGCTGCCGGCGAGCATGTTGAAGTTCTCGGCGGATTACGTGGGGGCGCTGAAAGCGGAGGTGACCCGGGAGACGGGCGCCGCCGCCATCTTCATGCAGGGGGCCGCGGGCGACCAATCGGCGAACGCGGAGGGCAAGAGCTACCAGGAGTTCGGGCAGGCGCTGGGGCGCGAGGCAGTGAAACTGGCGCAGTCGCTGAGCCCGCAAGAGACGGCGCACGCGGCGCTCGACTGCCGGGAAGAGCGTCTGCGATTCGGCGCGCGCACGGATTTCGCCAATCCCATGGTGAAGGCCGCGTATCAGAAGGCGTTTTTTCCGGAGTTGGTTCCGAACTACATCGACGAATATGCGGACGGGATTCGTCCGCGGCTGACGGTGGCGCTGTTGAATGGGGAGATCGCGCTGGTGGGAGTGTCGGGCGAGTTCTTCAGCAATCATGCGATTCGGCTTAAGCAGCGGGCGCGGGTGAAGCAGTTGTTTTTCTTCGGATATGCCAACGGGTATCACCAGTATTTTCCGACGATCGAGGCGGTGGCGGAGGGCGGTTATGGTGCGGATAATGCCGTGTCGCCGGCGGCGGTCGGCGCGGGCGAGGTGGTGATGGATACTGCTTTGATACGGGTGTATCAGATGTTGGGCCGGAATAAGAACTGAACGCGGAAAAAGTTCACGACCCCGCCAACTCGTTCATCCGCTCCACCTGCTTCACCAGGAACGCCATGTCGGAGAACGGATCGCCGCCGAAGCGCGCCCAGTAGACCCTGCCCTTCTTATCGATCAGAACTGTCGAGTGCAGCTCGATATCCTCGAAATCGTCGTAGGAATGGAAGCGCCGCGCGTTGGCATGATCCGGGTCGGACAGCAGGCGCGCGGGCAGATCGCCGAACTGTTTCAGCGCTTCGGTGTTCTTCTCCGGCGCGGCGCTGCTCACCGCCAGGACTACCGTATTCAGGCGGTCCCACTCGTCCTTCTTCGTCCCGATGTCATGCAACTGCCGCAAACAGTGCGGGCACTCCGGACCGAGATAAAACACCAGCAGCACATTCTTGCCGCGGTATTCCGCGAGTGAGACAGTTTTTCCCGCGGCGTCGTGGACATCCAGGGCAGGCGCTTGATAAGGCTCCCAGCGCGGCGGCCCGAAATGGTCGAGAGGCACGCGCGCGTAGTTGCGCTGCGGCGCGGGCGACGAGTCGCGCGGCGTGGCTGTGATGCCGGTGGCTTTAGCGCGCTCCAGGATTTTCAAACCGGCGTCGGCATTCGAAGCCACGAACAGCAGGCGGGCCATGTCGTCCTCGGCCTTGGCCTTTTCGCCCATCGCGGCGTACGCGCGCACGAGTCCGGAGAGCGCAAAGATGTCGTTGCGGGTCAGCTCCAGCGCCTTCTCGAAGGCTTGCGCCGCCAGCACGGGACTCTTGGCGTCCATGTAGGCCTCGCCCAAACTGTTGTAGAGCGATTGCGGATAAAACGGCGGATCGGCATATTGTTTTTGCATGTCGTACTCGCTTCCGGCGGCGTCCGCCAGCAGCCCCAGGCCGACAATGGTGTCGCCGCGCGCGATGGCCAGGCGTCCCTTCAGCTCCAACGACTCGATGGTGTAGGTCTCCTCCGCGTCCTTATTCTTATCCAGATCCTTCTTCAGCGCGGCGTGCGCGGCGATGCTCTTCCCGGCTTTCTCCAGGTCGCCTTTGCCCAGCCAGGCGCGCGCCTCGGAGTAGGCCTTGTTCATCTTGTCTTCATACACGTCGCGCCACGGGATCGACTTGGGATTCAGCAGATCGTCCCACCGCTCGAACTTGATGAGCGCGCTTTGCATGGCCGCGATGCCGCGCGAGTGTGTGCTGTAGGTGTCTTCCTTGTTATCGATAGGATCGAGCGGCGTGTCGATGAGCTGCTGCGCGCCGAAAATGGCCGCATCCGCCATCCCGAGCTGGCCCTGAATGTAAGACAGGTAGGTGCGGTTGTGCGCGTAGTTCCAGTTATTGAATGGGAACGTGAGGCTGGTGCGCATGTATTGCTTTTCGACGCGGGTGGCCGCATCCATGGAGAGCGCCGCCTCGTGCCACATGCCCAGGATGCTGTAGATGTGTCCGGGCATGTGCTGGGCGTGGCCGATGCCCGGCACTAGATCGGTGTAGGCGCGGCAGCTTGCCAGGGCCTGCTCGGGTTCGTTGTAATCCCAGTTATGGATGCGGTAGTGGTGCGCGCCGGGATGATTGGGATTGTGCGCCAGGATCTCACGAATGATCAACTCGGCGCCATAGCGTGAGCCGCCCATGGAGACCAAGGCCAAGAGAGCGCGCGCTTCCATATCGTCCGGATACTTCACGCATAGCGTTTCGAGCTTCTTCATCTCGGCGCGCTGCAACTCGCGGTAATCGCGCTTGGCGCCGGTATCGCGCACCGGATCGGGCAGCAGGACGGCTTCCTCAGCTTCGATATATAGGCGCTCGCGCTCAGTGACTTTGTCCTTGCGCTTGACGGCTTCGCGCAGGAAGTCGGCGGCGCGGTCGCCGTCGGTGGCGCGCGCCAGGCCCCAATAGGCCATGGCGTTATCCGGCTCCAGCTTCAGACACCAGCGGAAGGACCGCTCGGCTTCGTAAGACCAGAAGGAGTGCAGCAGCGCGTTGCCCTGGTTGAACCACTGCTGGACCTCCGGGTTCCTGGTGGTGATGGGGAATGGCGCGACCCCGATGCCCTCCATCAGCCAGGGCTTTTGGCGCGGCCCGATGTCGAAGGCGGCGCCGTGTGTCGAGTGGCCTTTGTCGATCTGATCGGACTGCGCGTAAACACCTGTACAGGCGGCAAATATGGCCGCCAACAGCAGCGAATGGGCCGGTTTGAAAGACGGCTTGAAATACATGGCTGACAGTATAGCGCGCCCTGCCGGAACACATCGGCCGGGTATTTCGTATTTACATATGAGCGAGGTTAAAACGATGTTCTGCACACGATGTGGGATCGAGATCGACGAGAAGGTGCGTTATTGTTCGGCTTGCGGGCACCCCACTAAACTGGCGGAAGCCACGGCGAATCCCTACGCGTCGCCGCGGCTGGCGCTCGACACGGAGAACAAGAAGATCGCGGGAGTGTGCGCGGGCTTCGCGCGCTACCTGGGAGTGGATGCGCTGCTGATCCGCATCGTGTGGCTGGCGCTGGTGCTGGGCGCGGGTTTCGGTTGCGCGGCGTATGTGATTGCCTGGATATTAATGCCCAAGGACGCGCCGCGGCCGGCTGCGGCGGTGGACTACGCGCGGCAGGGTGGGTAGGTTGGCTTCCCAGCCGGAGTGAGTCACATGCCGGTGAGGCGCAGCACACTCACCAGGTTCAAAGGGCCTAGGCTGGGGAACCTGCCCGGTGAGGTTTCAATCGCCATGCGGATGGTTTCAAAGTCTTGTGGATTATGGTGGATCAGGGGTATTTCGGCGGCCAGCGCAGTGGCGGCAATCAGAATGTCGCAGCGCCAGCGGAACAGTCTTTCCTGGCGCACCTCTACCATGCGGTGAGCGCGCTTCGGCGGGGAAGGCGGTTGTGGCAACAACGCGCTCAACTCGGCGGCTACGACGGCAGCGGTGGCATCGACCGGCCAAACCTTGCCAAGCGAATTGAGGTAAGCCTGCCGCTTCAGCGCGAAATGTGCTCGTTGTCCGGGCGCGGCCCGTTGCAGGAGCAAGGCGTAGCCCCGTATCCGTTCCATTACAGTAATCGCAGAAACATGCATGGGATGCCGCCGCAGATAAGTGGCGAGCCAATGCCGGACTGCCGGGTCAGTTGACCGCTCCAACCAACTGAAAGCGCTGGTATCGAACAGGTACGGGCCAAAGGCAGGCTCTACCATGGCTCTACCAGGGGCTATTCGTCCGCCGGCTCCATGATAATGCCATTGAGCAACAGCATCTCGTCCTCGGTCAAGTCCGACACGGCCCGGCAATAGGCCTCGAACGCTTGCACCCGTCGTTCGCCCTCGGCCTTGGCCGCAGACCTGGCGCGTAATCCTTCTTCAATCACCTCGGCGATGACGACACTCAGGTTGACCTTCCGCGCGCGCGCGATGCGCTCGGCCTCGGAAAGCGCCTCGACCGGAAGAGTTAGAGTGGTGCGGCGTTTGGGGCTCATGGATGTATTATAGCATCAAATAGAGCATCAAAGTGTATCACGGCGTGAGGCTGGCGCGCGGCAGGAATTGCGGCGGGCGGCGATGCCGCGTGGCCTGCTCGAAAGAATACGCCAGCTTGATCAGCAGCGCCTCGGAATTCGCCGCGCCGAAGAAGGAAATGCCCACGGGCAGGCCCCAGGCATAGCCAGCCGTGACGTTGATATTCGGGTAGCCGGCGACGGCTGCGGGCGTGGAACTGCCGCCCGGCGCGTGGTCTCCATTCACCAAATCCGTACACCAGGCCGGGCCGGCGGTGGGCGCGACCAAGGCATCCAGACGGAATTTGCCCATCACCGCGTCGATGCCCTCCGTGCGCGAGAGCCGATGATCCTTTTCGAGCGCGTCCAGATAATCTTTGCTGGTCAGCGGACCTTTGGCCTGCGCCTTGATCATGATGTCCTGGCCGAAGTAGGGCATCTCCTGCTCGCGATGGCTATCGTTGAAAGCGATGACGTCTGCCAGCGAATGCACGGGCGCCTTGGGCCCCAGCGCGCCGAGGTACAGATTCAGATCGTTCTTGAACTCGTAGCTCAGGACTTCCGATTCGGAATCGTCGAACTTACCGGCGGTGGGGATATCGGCGGGATCGATAATCTCCGCGCCGTGCCGCTTCATCTCCGCGACCGCGGCTTCGACCACCCGATCGGTCTCTTCGCTGAAGCCGAAGAACTTATCCCGGGCCACGCCGATGCGCGCGCCGCGCAGTCCGTCGGGGTCGAGCGACTTGGTGTAATCGGCCCCGGTGAGCGCCCCCAGCAGGATGGCGGCATCGGCGACGGTGCGAGCCATTGGCCCCGCCGTGTCCTGGGAATGCGCGATGGGGATGATACCGGTGGCGGGAATGAGACCCAGCGTCGGCTTGATCCCGACCACGCCGTTGGTAGACGACGGGCACACGATGGAGCCATCCGTCTCGGTGCCGATGGCCAGGGCGCACAGGTTGGCGGAGACCGCCGCGCCCGATCCGGAGCTGGAGCCGCAGGCATTGCGGTCGAGCGCGTAAGGGTTGCGCGTGAGGCCGCCGCGTCCGCTCCACCCGCTGGTCGAATGGCTGGAGCGATAGTTGGCCCATTCGCTGAGATTGGTTTTGCCCAGCAGCACGGCGCCGGCCGCGCGCAACCGCTGTGCCACCACCGCATCGCGTGCCGCGATGGAACCGAGCAGCGCCAGCGATCCGGCGGTGGTCATCATGCGGTCGGCGGTGTCGATGTTGTCCTTGATCAGTACGGGAATGCCGTGCAAAGGACCGCGCGGGCCCTTGGCGTGGCGCTCGGCATCCAGCGCGGCGGCGATGGATAAGGCATCGGGGTTGAGTTCAATCACCCCGTTGAGCGCCGGCCCGCGTTTATCGATGGCGGCGATGCGCTCCAGGTACCGCTCGGTGAGCGCGTGCGCAGTGAGTGCGCCCCCGGTCATGCGCTTCTGCAGATCGGCCACGGTGGCCTCTTCCAATTCGAAAGCGGGCAGAGCGGCCAGCGCGCCTGCGGCCAGCGCGACGGAGCCTATCAGCGATCGCCGGGTCAGGTCCATTTTGGTTTATGCCTAGTCCGTGATTTCGATGCGCGGACCTTCCTGCGGGCCGATTTCCTCAATGCGGGCGATGGTGTTGCGCGCCAGTTCCAGGAAGCCGGCGCCGGCCTTGCGCGGATCTTCCTCCAGCACGATAGGCTTGCCGCTGTCGCCGCCCACGCGCACCGCCGGATTGAGCGGCAATTCGGCCAGGAAATGCACCTTCATCTCGGCGGCGGTGCGGCGTCCGCCGCCATGGCTGAAAACGTCGATGCGCTCCTGACAGTGCGGGCAGATGAGGTAGCTCATGTTCTCGACGATGCCCAGGATCGCCACTTTCACCTGGTGGAACATGTGCACGGCTTTGCGCGCGTCTTCGAGCGAAACGTCCGAGGGCGTAGTCACCACGATAGCGCCGGTGATGGGCGCGGTCTGGATGAGCGTAAGCTGCACGTCGCCCGTGCCGGGCGGCAGATCGATTACCAGGTAGTCGAGCTCGCCCCAATCCACGCCGCGCAGGAACTGCTGGATGACGCTGTGCAGCATGGGTCCGCGCCAGACCAGCGGCTTGTCGCCGGGATTCAAAAAACCCATGGACATCAGCTTGACGCCGAATTGATCGAGCGGCTGGATGCGCTCGCCGTAAGCCATGGGAGTGCGATTGATGCCCATCATCAGCGGCACGTTGGGGCCGTAGACGTCGGCGTCCATGAGGCCGGTGGGATGGCCCAGTTTCGCGAGCCCGACCGCCAGATTCACGGCTACCGTGGTCTTCCCCACACCGCCTTTGCCGGAGCCTACTGCGATCAGATTCTTCACTCCGGGAATAGGCAGCTTTTGCATCTGCCCCGGCTGATTCGGACTCATGCTGTCCATCGTAGCGCATGGATTGCGCAGAGGCAGCGCGGCAGCGCCTGAAAAGTGCGTGGATCGATATCAGTGAAACGCTACTGCGCTCCCGCGAAATGCTTCGCGCCGGCGGGCACCGCACTTGGAGCCGCCGGGTTAGTGTTTATGGCGTTGGGATGCACCACATTTGTGCCGGGCTGAATAATGGCGGCCGGCCCGTGCTGAACCGCGCAGCCAGAACTTAGAACTAATAAGGACAGCGTTACCGCGACGGCAAGCGAACCGAGTGAAATTTCCATCGATTACCCCCCTAATCCGACCGAAGTGTTTTGACGTTGGCGGCGGCACGTCGGTTTCAAGTATTGCCGATGCCGGGTGAACGCACCTTTCAGGCGCCACCGGCAGCGCAGGGGTAGCGCAGGCCGCCGCGACCCACGATGCAGCGGCAATGCACGGCGGTGAGCGAAACCCGCCCCCACTGGTTACAATAAGTGCGTGGCCGATTCCACCGCACCACCCGCCTCCGTCCTCCCCTTCGAGGCCTGCCTCGACGAACTGGAAAAGGTCGTCAAGGAGCTGGAGGGCGGCGATCTTCCCCTGGAGCGCTCGCTGGAGCTCTTTGAAAAAGGCATGCGCCTCAGCGACACCTGCCGCAAGCAATTGGAAGAGGCCGAAACCCGCGTCGAAATGCTCATCCGCAAGGAAGGCAAAATCCAGGCCGAGCCTTATCGTCCCGAAAAAGCATGAACCTGCGCGACTACCTTGCCCAGCAGCAAAAACTGGTCGACACCCACCTGGATCGCCTGGCGCCGCCGGAAGCGCAAACGATCCACCGCGCCATGCGCTACAGCCTGTTTGCGGGAGGCAAGCGCATCCGCCCGATTCTCTGCCTGGAGGCTGCCCGCGCCTCGGGGGAAGAGCCCGGCGATGCGCACTTCACGGCTGCCTGCTCGCTCGAATTCATCCATACCTACTCGCTGATCCACGACGATCTTCCGGCCCTCGACAACGACGATTACCGCCGCGGCAAGCTGACCTCCCACAAAGTCTTCGGCGACGCCATGGCCATCCTGGCGGGCGACGCCCTGCTCACGTTGGCCTTCGAAGTCCTGGCCACTATCGACACCATGCCGGCGGCGTCCGTAACGCACGCGGCGTCCGCCGTCTGCGCGGAGCGCAAGGCCCGCATGATCGCCGAACTGGCCACCGCCGCCGGCACCGTCGGCGGTATGATCGCAGGCCAGGTGGCCGATCTGGAGGGCGAAGGCCAGCCCCCGAGCGCAGTGCTCCTCGAATCCATCCATCGCGCCAAGACCGGCGCTCTGCTGCGCGCCAGCCTGCGTCTGGGCGCCATCTGCGCGGGCGCAAGCGACCCGCACTACCAGGCGCTCTCCTGCTACGGCGAGCATATCGGCCTGGCCTTTCAAATCGTGGACGACATCCTCGACGTGGAAGAATCCTCCGCGGCGCTGGGCAAGACCGCCGGCAAAGACGCCCAGCAGCACAAGATCACTTTTCCCGCGGTCTATGGCGTCGCGGAATCGCGGCGCATGGCCGGCATCGAGTGCCAGCGCGCTCATGAAACCCTGGCCCCCCTTGGCGTGCGCGCCGAACGCCTGCACGAGTTGGCCGATCTGATCGTCCATCGCAAGTCATGAAGGCGCGTCTCGACCGCCTCCTGGTGGAGCGCGGTCTGGCCCCCACACGTGAAAAAGCGCAGGCCCTTATCATGGCGGGTGCGGTTCTGGTGGATGGGCGCAAAGCCGCAAAGGCCGGCCAGCCGGTGGATGCCGGAATCGAAATCGAAGTGCTGGCGCAGCCGCCCTTCGTCAGCCGCGGGGGACTGAAGCTGGACGCCGCCATCGCGCATTTCGGCATCCAGGTGGCGGAGCGCATCTGCCTGGATATCGGCGCCTCGACCGGCGGATTCACGGATTGCCTGCTGCAGCGTGGCGCGGCGCGCGTGCATGCCGTGGACGTCGGCGCGGGCCAACTGGATTGGAAAATTCGCATGGATCCGCGCGTGGTGGTGCACGAAAAGGTGAACGCGCGCTACCTGCGCCCCGCGGACTTGGGCGAGGCCATCGATCTGGCCGTTTGCGATGTCAGCTTTATTTCCGCGACCCTGATCGTGCCCGCCGTCTGCCCGGTGTTACAACCGGCCGGCGAAATGGTTATACTTGTCAAGCCCCAGTTCGAGGCCGGTAAAGGACAAGTGGGCAAGGGCGGAATCGTGCGCGAACCGGAATTGCACCAGGCCGCCTGCCGCCGCGTGGACGATGCGATGCAGCAGCTAGGATTCAAAACGGCGCTAATGGAAAGCCCCATCCTGGGAGCGGAAGGAAACCGGGAGTTCCTCCTCCATGCCCACCATTGAAACCGTAGGCATCATCTCCAAGCCCGCCGTTCCGGCCGCGGCCGATGTGGTACCCAGGCTGCTGGCCTGGCTCGAAGCGCGCGGCCTCCGCGTGCGCTATGACGAAGGCACCGCCGTATACGCGGGGCGAACGGATGGTCTGCAGCGCGAGGAGGTGCCCGAAGGCTGCGACCTGCTGATCGTGCTGGGCGGCGACGGCACGCTGCTTTCCGCCGCGCGCGCCATCGGCAGCCGGCAGATCCCGCTGTTCGCGGTCAACCTGGGCGGCCTCGGTTTCCTCACGGCCATCACGATCGACGAACTGTATCCGGAGTTGGAGCGCGCCCTGCGCGGCGAGCATCGCATCGGCCGGCGCAAGCTGCTGCACGCCGAGGTACGCCGTGGCGATCGAGTGGTCTCGCGCTATGAAGCGCTCAATGACGTGGTCCTGACCAAGGCGGCCATCGCGCGCATCATAGACCTGGACACCTATGTCGACAAGCAGTTCGTCTGCGCCTACAAAGCCGACGGCCTGATCGTGAGCACCCCCACCGGCTCCACCGCCTATTCGCTATCAGCCGGCGGGCCCATCATCTTTCCTTCGGTGCCCACTATCTGCCTGACGCCCATCTGCCCGCACATGCTGACTTACCGCCCGGTGCTGGTGGCTGAAACCAGCGAGGTCGAAGTCCGCTGCCGGGGGGAGGACGCCTCCGTCTATCTCACCATCGACGGCCAGATCGGCGAGCCGCTCAAAAAGGACGATTCCGTGGTCTGCCGCAGTTCCGAATACGCGCTGCACCTGATCCGCCCGCCGCGCATGATGTTCTTCGATGTGCTGCGCCAGAAGTTGAAGTGGGGCGAGCGTTGAAGCGCTTGTCGCTGACCGCCTGGATCTTCATCGGCATGGCCGCCGGCGTGGTGTTGGGCGCGTTCGCCCCGGGCGTGGCGCGGCAACTCGGCCCGGTCAGCGCCATCTTTCTGCGGCTGATCCGCTCCATCATCGCGCCGCTGATCTTCGGCACGCTGGTATATGGCATCGCGGGTGGAGGCGACCTGAAGCGGATGGGCCGCATCGGGCTCAAGGCCATCGTCTACTTCGAGATCGTGACCACGTTCGCGCTCTTTCTGGGGCTCGCCGCGGTCAATCTGGTGCGCCCCGGGGCGGGCATGAAGCTGTCCTTGACCTCCGCCGAAGCCGCAACGCCGCCGCAGCAGGCCGCCGCCGGCTCCATTATCGAGCATGTCTTCCCGGCTAGCATTATCGACGCCATGGCCCGCGGCGACGTGCTCGAAATCGTGGTATTCGCGTTCCTGTTCGGCGCGGCCTGCGCGGCCGCCGGAGCCAAGGCCAAACCCGTGGTGGCTTTCTGCGAAGCGCTGGCCGAAGTGATGTTCCGCTACACCCGCTACGTCATGTACCTGGCGCCGCTGGGCGTGGGCGCGGCCATCGCGGTGACCGTGGGCGGCAAGGGCTTCGGCGTGCTGTTCTCGCTAGGCAAGCTGATCCTCACCATGTACGCCGCGCAAGTGCTGTTCGTGGCGCTGGTGCTGGGCGGGGTGGTCCTGCTGGTGCGCATCCCGGTGGCGGCGTTTTACCGGGCCGTCCGCGAGCCCTTCCTGATCGCCTTCTCCACCGCATCCAGCGAAGCCGCTCTGCCGGTGGCGCTCGAGAACATGGAGCGCTTCGGCGTGCCCAAACATATTGTGGCCTTCGTGATCCCGGCCGGATACAGCTTCAACCTGGACGGCACCACGCTGTATCTCTCGCTTGCTTCTGTTTTCGTGGCGCAGGCGGCGGGCGTGAACCTGTCGTTTGGTCAGCAACTGCTGATGATGCTGACCCTGATGCTGACCAGCAAAGGCGTGGCCGGAGTGCCGCGCGCGGCGCTGGTGATCCTGGCCGGGACCCTGTCGACGTTCCGGCTGCCGATGGAGGGCGTGGCGGTCCTGCTGGGCATCGACGCGCTGATGGACATGGCCCGCACTTCGGTGAACGTGATCGGCAATTGTCTGGCCAGCGCGGTGGTGGCGAAGTGGGAGCAGTAGGGCGGCAAAGATGCGGGTCTGGAGACCCGCTGCAGGCGTGGACGCATGCCCCACACAGGCTATGGCACCACCCGGAATGCGGTGCCGCATCCGACGGGCGGTCTACACGAAAGGTTTCCACCGTAGAGAGTCGTGCCGTACAGTGAGCCATCCGCGCCGATCACCAAGCCTCCAAGGGGGCTAGCTCCGTCGGTGCCACCTCCGAAACTATAGAGCACCTTTTCCGTCCAGGCTCCGCCGTCCGGCGGCGGATACAACCCGAACACGAAACCGCAGCCATAGGAACACGGGTGAGCGGAGATCCCTGCATGCGCGGTGGTGCCGAAGAGGGCCCCACCCTTGCCCATTGCCAGGTTGCCGTTGGGGACGGGCAATAGTCCTTGCTGAACCTCGAATCTATAGAGCACCTGCTCTGCCCAAGGGCCGCCGGATGCGGTTCGATACAGAGCGAATACCGTGCCCCCGTCCGCCTCTCCGCCGAGAGCGGTGGTGCCGTAGAGCACGCCGGCCGGACCGGCCACCAGACCACTGGAAGGCTGATAGCCATCGCCGTCTTTGTCCGTGAAACTATAGATCGTCGTCTTTGTCCAGGCGCCGCCGGGGGCTGCAGGTGGGCTCAACTTGAAGACCGACCCCTTCAGGTACTCGCCGCCAATCGGCGTCGTGCCGTATAACGCCCCGTTCTCGTCGATCACCAGGCCCCCGCCCGGGTTAGCGCCATCATCATGGCCGCGGAAATTGTAAACCAATGTCTCGGTCCACGGTTCGTCCGGCGAAGCCGGCGGCGTTAGCGCGAACACCGTGCCGCAACCGGGCTGAATTCCGGAGCAGCCGTCCCCGCCGCCCCCGTACTGGGTCGTACCGTAGATCGTTCCGTTTTGGCTGATGGCGGGCGCGCCGGTGGGAAACGCCCCATCGCCGTCGCCCCCGAAGCTGTAGATCAGATACTTGGTCCAGAGGCTACCCGGCGCGGCGGGCGGTGTCAACGCGAACACCGTGCCGCAGCCGAAGGAACAAGCCGGCGCCGTGCCGCCCTGGAGGGTCATGCCGAACAACTCCCCTCTTGGACCAATCGCGATGCCCGTGGGCAGTTCCACGTTTTCCAGTTCAATCTCCATCCAGGGGCTGCCCGCGGATCCGGGCCCCAACACGAACACGGCGGCCGCTGTCGTGCCGTACAGCGCGTTGCCTGTGCCCACCAGGCCGGCGTTGGGATTGTCGTCCTTCGCCTGGAAGTCGTATAGCGTAGTCAGAGACGGCGGCGTCTGCGCGGCGGCCACCGAAAATATAGCCGCCGCCACCGACGCGGCCGTCAGAAGGGGCGCATAGCGCGTCAGTGTAATGTGCATCAGGTTTACGGCTGGCTGGTGGCGCTGCCAGTGCCCGGATAAACACCCATCATACTCAAAGTGTCGCCGGCCAGGATCAGCGCTTGCAGTTGGGCCTGTGTATACACCGCCTTGGTGTCGCTGATGTAGTTGCTCGACGATGGCTGATACAGCAACCCGTGTAGCTTGCCCTGGATCGTGCCTCTGCCGATCAGATCTATGTTGCCCGCACTGGCTTGCGACTGCAGCGTGGTCCAATCGGTCTGCGCCGTGGAGTTGACGACTATTGCCGCAGTCAGCGTGAGCGTGAACCCAACCGCGGGCGCCGTTCCAGTATCGAAGCATAGATCGTATGCGGACATATCGGTTTTCTGACCCGCGCTGTAGTCTTCGAAGAGCGGATCGTTGAGGAAGTCCGCAAGCCCGGCGGCGTGACCGTCATGCGTCAGCCCAAATCCATCGATGGTGGCCGCGGCGAACCTGTCGAACAACAGCTTTTGATAGATGTTCCGCAACTCCGGCACCTTCAGCGGCTGCGTGAACTGCGGTAATATGGCGCGGTTCGATCCCGGGCCGGGGTTGGAGGTATGGCACTGGTTGCAGGTCAAGCCCTTGGGTGATGCCGCTCCCGTTTCTTGAAGCGTGAGGAAATCAGTCTGTCCGTTGACCGGATTCCCGCCATTCAGCGAGGTGGGCAGAGAGCGGTCCAGGTTCTGGTAAGGGTTCGGCAGGAACAGGATGCTGTTGGCGAAGTTGGTGTAAAGCGTCATGTCTTCGTTCGAAAGCTCCGAGCCGCCCATCAACTGGTTGAAGGTCGGGTTGAAGGCTGCGAAGTCGGCTCTGTCGCCCCTCCAGTGATAGGGCGAGAGGTTCAGCAGACCGCGCAGGGTCAGCGTGGTCATGGGGCCCTTCATGGGATGGAACAGAATGGTCGTTCCGTCCTGCACGACGCTAGTCATACTGCCGGCCGGATCGCCCAGGTTCCAGGCCAAGTGGTCCATGTCTCCGTCGATGTGACAGGAGGCGCAGGACCCGGTACCGTTGCCGGCGAGTTTGGCATCGTACAGAAACCCGCGTCCCGCTTTGAGCAAGGACGGCGTGGGGTCGGTCCCCACCGCGATTTCGCTGGTCACCGCTTTGGTGCTGGTGTTGATCACCGAAATAGTATTGGAAATCCGGTTCAGGGAATAGAGCGTCTGGGCCGCCGTGTTGAGCGCCAACCCTCTGGGTCCGCGTTTGGTGGTGGGGCTTACGTTCGCGCCGACGCTCTGCGGGTTCACCTCCACAAACCAGTTCACATTCCCGTTGGTTGCCACCTGCGCCACCCGGTCCGTGCCAAAAGAAGCCACGTACATGAAATTCCCGCCGGGATCGAAGACCACACCGGCCGGTTGCGCCAGCGCCGTGCTCAAGGCGGCCGGATTGGGCAGGATGGAGTAGTTGATGTTCGGATTCAGATCGAAAGGCGTCACCGTCCCGGACGCCACTTGAATCTGCGTGATGCGATTATTCACCCAATGGCCGTCCAGGTTCGGCTCGAAATTGACCAGGTTGAGCGCATCCGTGTTGGACACGAACAAATCGCCCGTGACCGGATTCACAGCGAGCCCGAGATTGATGGTGCCTACCCCCGAGAAATAACCGGCGACGGACGGAGTTGCGCCGGTTTTGATGGCTACCACGTCGTTGTCCGGCATCTTGTAGGTAACGTAAGAAGTCCACTCCGGGTTGTTGGCGGCCACGATCAGACCCACCGCCGGGGGCGCCGGCAAGGCCGTATTAAATGCGGGAACGCACTGTGCGCCGTTGAACACCGTTTGGCCTTTAACTCCGCATTGCACCGGCGCTATCCCTTGCGGAATGATCGTGGTGGCGTTTCCGGAAAGGGCAAAAGCGGCGTAGACCGTGGACCCATCCGGACTGACCGCCAGCGCGCGTGGATTGTCGCCGAATACCGAAAGCAGGCTGGTGACCGCGAGCGTGGTGGTGTCGACCACCGCGATCTGATTGGCGCGCGAAACGCTGATATAGGCCTGATTGGTCCCTGCAAATACGACATCCGTGGGTTCAGGCTTGACGTAGATCGTGTTCGTGACGATGCCCTTCGAAACCGAGACCACGCTTACGCTGTTGGAAACCTGGTTGACCACCCAGGCCACGTCGTCGGTGAGCGGATTCACGGATACCGGGCCCAGCCCGACTGGAATTTGGGCGATCAAATTGGGACTGCCCGGCTTCGTTACGTCGAACACGGAGAGCGACGCGTTCGCGGTGTTCACGGCAAACAGGCGCGTGCCATCCGCGGAAAGGCGCACAGGGTTGGTCTGGGCCTCCTCGAAATTGGCAAATACCGGCTGCGGCGCCTGCGCCCGCGTAATCATACGCGACGATAGAACGCCGAGCACCGCGAGAAGCATCGCGGTTCCTATAGCTTTTCTGGCGAATGTGGCTTGTCTGACGAATGACATCTTTTTCCCTCCGTTTTACGGATTCCTACGCGTAACAGCAGAAAACATGACGTACCCTAAGACAAAAACAAATCGCCGGCAAAAGTTGCGCAAATCGCGAAAGTTTACACTTGTTAACGAAACATAGGCTGGGACGATGGGCGTACGAGGTGGAGCACAGCGCGGCCGGCGGCGCCAGTTGCGCGGAGTACGCGGACACGGTAGATTGGAGAAGAACGCTCCCATGCGCCCGTAGCTCAGCTGGATAGAGCGTCTGGCTACGAACCAGAAGGTCAGGTGTTCGAATCACCTCGGGCGCACCATTTAAATCAACCATTTACGCAGATTGGCCGGCTGGAGGTTTGCGCCAACTCCCTCCCAAAATGAAGTTTCTAGATCTTCCTGCTCTCTTCCCGCAACCACTTGACAAAGGCCGCTTGAGCCGCGCCGGCTTCATGCCGCCGCACACGGATGTAGCCGACGCGCCGCCACGCCTTCGGTTGGAGCGGCACGATCAGGCAGTCCATTGAGGCGCGTGCGGCCATCTCCGGTACCAGGGCGATTCCCAAACCCGCCGCCACTAACGGGAAGATGCTGGCGAATTGATCGGTCTCGAACATTGCGGAAAGCGGCGTGCGCGCGCGGCTACAGATTTCCAGGGCATCGTCGCGGAAACAGTGTCCTTCTTTCAGGAGCAGGATTTTCTCTCCGCGTAGATCCGGTACGTGCACTTCCTTGCGGTCGGCGAGGCGATGCGTCTTCCCCACCGCCACCCAAATGGGTTCGCGAAAGAGCTCGGAACACAACATCTCCGGACTTTTTACAGGCAATCCCACCAGAGCCAGATCGAGTTCGCCGGCCTGAAGTAGCTCCACAAGGTTGGGCGTGGTCTCCTCCACCAGCCGCAACTCCACTTGGGGAAAGCCGGTGGTGAAGCGGCTCAGCCGCGGGGCCAGAAAGTAGGGCGTGAGCGTGGGGATGCAGCCGACGGACAAGTGGCCGCCTACGCCGCGCCGCAGAGATTGCAGGGCACTGCGTGCTTCGTTCACCTCCCGCAGAATAGTTTGCGCTTTGGGCAGCAGCATGCGCCCGTATTCGGTCAACCGCACCGCACGGCTGAGCCGGTCGAACAGCTTGGCTCCCAGCGTCTTTTCCAACTCCACAATCTGCTGCGATAGCGAGGGCTGCGCCACGCCTTCTTCCACCGCGGCCCGCGTAAAGCTACCGGTGCGCGCCACCGCGCAGAAATACCTGAGCTGATGGATCTTCATAGGCAATGCCTATTCCGATTATTGCCGATGGCCCATGGGTTTCGTGCGCGCGCGGAGATAGAATGAGGGTTCTACGAAAGGAACCTACACCTATGGATAAAACAGTCACTCCCGCGTCGGCGCCGCCTACCGCCGACCATAAGACGCAAAGCGTGTCCACGGAAAGCCCACGACCGGCGTCTGAGGGTCCAGAAAGCAAGTGCCCAATAATGGGCGGCGCCCGGCACACGGCCGGGGGCTCCGCCAATGCGGCCTGGTGGCCGAATCAACTGAACCTGAAGATCCTGCACCAGCGGTGCCCCTTGTCCGATCCCATGGAAAAGGAGTTCAATTACGCCGAGGAATTCAAGACTCTGGATCTGGATGCCGTGATCAAAGACCTGCATGCCATGATGACCGCGTCGCAGCCCTGGTGGCCTGCCGACTACGGCCATTATGGGCCGCTCTTCATCCGCATGGCGTGGCATAGTGCGGGCACCTACCGTATCGCCGACGGCCGCGGCGGCGCGGGCTCCGGCGCACAACGATTTGCTCCGCTCAACAGCTGGCCGGACAACGTCAGTCTCGACAAGGCACGCCGCTTGCTCTGGCCGATCAAGCAGAAGTACGGCAAGAAAATCTCGTGGGCCGACCTGATGATCCTGACGGGTAACGTTGCCCTGGAGTCGATGGGCTTCAAGACCTTCGGTTTCGGCGGCGGGCGTCCGGATATTTGGGAGCCGGAAGAAGATGTTTATTGGGGCCCCGAGGGCACGTGGCTCGGAGACGAGCGTTATACCGGCGACCGCAACCTCGAGAATCCTCTTGCCGCTGTGCAGATGGGGCTGATTTACGTGAATCCGGAAGGTCCCAATGCAAATCCGGACCCCGTTGCCGCGGCGCGGGATATTCGCGAAACGTTCCGGCGCATGGCGATGGACGACGAGGAGACGGTGGCGCTCATAGCCGGCGGACACACGTTCGGTAAAGCCCACGGCGCGGCCGAAGCGATTAAGTACGTCGGTTCGGAGCCCGAAGGCGCCGGCCTCGAAGAGCAAGGCTTCGGCTGGAAGAACAGCTTTGGCAACGGTGTCGGCGCCCACGCGGTGACCAGCGGTTTGGAGGGTGCGTGGACCACCAATCCGGTGAAGTGGGACAACAACTACTTCGACAACCTGTTCGGCTATGAATGGCAACTGACGAAGAGTCCGGCCGGCGCTCACCAATGGACTCCGAAGAATGGCGCGGGTGCGGACACGGTGCCGGATGCCCACGATCCGTCGCAGAAGCACGCCCCGATGATGTTCACGACGGATTTGGCGCTGAAGGTCGATCCGGCCTACGCGAAGATTTCCAAGCGTTTCCACGAGAACCCGCAGGAATTCGCCGACGTGTTCGCCAAAGCCTGGTTCAAGCTGACGCATCGCGACATGGGCCCTCTATCGCGGTACCTTGGCCCGCTTGTTCCTAAAGAGACGCTGCTGTGGCAGGATCCCGTTCCGGCCGTGGATCACGAACTGATCAGCGAGGAGGACATCGCCGGGTTGAAGGCGAAGATCCTTGCATCCGGACTGTCCATCTCCCAATTGGTCTCGACGGCTTGGGCGTCGGCTGCAACGTTCCGCGGCGGCGACAAACGAGGCGGCGCCAACGGGGCCCGCATTCGCCTCGCGCCGCAAAAGTATTGGGAAGTCAATCAGCCCGCCGAACTGGCCAAGGTTCTTGACAAGTTGGAGGCGATCGCGAAGGAATTCAACGGCGCGCAGCCTGGCGGGAAGAAGGTTTCGCTGGCTGACCTGATTGTTCTGGGCGGCTGCGCGGCCGTCGAGGAAGCGGCAAAAAGGGCCGGGCACGAAGTAAAGGTTCCTTTCACGCCGGGGCGGACGGATGCATCACAGGAGCAGACCGACGTCGACGCCTTCGAGGTATTAGAGCCGACCGCGGACGGGTTCCGGAATTACCAGCGGAAAGGACGCCAAAGAGCGGCGGAAGAACTGCTGGTGGACCGGGCGCAGTTGCTGACACTGACCGCCCCCGAGATGACGGTTCTGGTAGGCGGGATGCGCGCCCTGAATGCCAACTTCGGGCAGTCCAAACACGGCATCTTTACCAAGCGGCCGGAGACATTGACGAACGATTTCTTCGTCAACCTGCTCGACATGAATACGAAGTGGCAGTCATCCTCTACGTCCGAATGCGTGTATCAGGGCTGCGATCGCGCGACCGGCGAAATCAAGTGGACGGGCACACGCGCCGACCTTGTGTTCGGTTCCAATTCCCAACTCCGGGCAATCGCGGAGGTCTATGGAAGCGACGACTCGAAGGATGCGTTTGTGAAGGACTTCGTGGCTGCGTGGAACAAAGTGATGAACCTGGATCGCTACGACCTGGCGGAACGAAGCGTGTAAGACAAGCAGCCGTACGAAAGCCAGCGCGCGCGGCGGCTACGGCGCGATCCACGTTGATCGCGTCGCCATGTTCCCGCCGCGCGGCCTGGTGCGGGTGCGTTTGCGTAGCTGCGTGCCGCGGCACTGGCTCAATCTTCGATCCGTTCCGCGCGGTCCCTCAGATCCTGGGCGAACATTAGATATTTGTTACCATTCCAAAGCACATCGATCAATTGATCACCGGCCTGCGGCTCTACGGAGACACGGACTATTGCCTCGGCGGGTAATGTAACGGTCGTGCGCTCGCCCCCATAAGAAAAAATGGCTATTGTTGGCGACGTAATACGATATTGCCGGCTCGTGCTCATAGAACCGCGCCTCCTTGGATCGCTGTCTTTCCCCGGCGGCGGCGCGCGCACGCGCACACCTGAACCGCCGAAGGTTTACCTGTTTTATTTGTCGCGGAGGGAGAGATGGAGCTTTCAGCCGCGCCAGCTGCAAAGCATCAGCGTTTAACGCGCTTCGAAGGGCCAGTTCTCAATGCGGCCGAGAAACTCTTGTTAGCGGTCCTAAGGCAGCTATGAATCTCATCAATGTCCGGGAATTTGGATCCGTCGATCTGATCCAGGGATGCCTGGACGGACTGAATCTTCAACATACTATCGGTAATGACTTCACGTTCCAGAGTTGTTAACTGCATCAATAGTTCGAGCAGCCGTGCTCTTGCACATGGCGCAGATAAGCATACTTAGCCAGTTGCTTTTTCTCGTTGGCCATGTGGATCAGAAGATCGAATCGATGACATTCGCTGTCACCGTCAACGATCGCCAGGAACTGCTGCTCATGCAGATCTATGAGCGCCCGAACTGCTATCCCGAACTCATCCAAGAGACGGTTGTGTTCTTCACAACCGGACTGGCGCGACGGTGCTTCAGTTCCCGTTGGCGAACCATTGATACTCATCGCTCGGCTGCTCGCCTCCGCCGATCCAGAAGCAATCGGCGTACCAGTGTGGCTTTGCGCGGGTTTCGAAGCGAGGTTTTCGATGTTATCCCATTTGGAATCCGTCGGTTGGCAACGTCTCGGAGCGCCTTCATTGCGTCCGGGCAAGAGCGCGAAGTTCATCCAGAACGATTCTATAGCCAGAACTAATTTTACGGAGCGATCCAGATTCGTGGGCTTTTGCACGTAACAGTTGGCATGCGCCTGGTAGCTCTTCCGGACGTCGTGCGGTGAATTGGATGTTGAAAGCATGATTACGGGGATCAGGCAAAGTTCCGGATCGCTCTTGATGGCGGTCAGGGTTTCGAAACCTCCGAGGCGCGGCATGTTGATATCGAGCAGAATGAGGTGCGGCCGCGGCGCACCCTGGTAGGCACCCCGGCAATGCAGGAAGTCAAGCGCCTCCATGCCGTCCCAAACGACGTGCAATTCGTGCCGGCGCTGTAGATTCTTCATCACCTCCTGCAGCAGGCGCGCACCGGCTGGATCGTCGTCGACGATCAGGACACGGAAGATACTGTTACCTATAGCACTGATGGCTCTCTCATCCATAGGGTGAGTCTCAAGATAACGGTTCCAAGTTCCGGCAGGACCGTTCATATCTCCGGACTTGCAGCAAACAAATCTCCAAACGTCCAAACCACGCTGGAGTATAGCACCCGAGTTAGTGCCATGCAAATCGTAAAATGGCCAAAACCGCTAATCGGAGCACCATTTCGCAGCGTAGGTGGCACACCCACGAGCGGCTATGACGGCATTGCGAGTGGCTGTGATAGCAGCTTGTGATAAACTTTTCCAGTTATGATCGCCAAGCTTATTTTCAGTCTGGTGCTGGTTTGCGGATATGCGTTCGCCGTTGAGCGCGGCGAGGAGATCCGGCTTTGGCCGAGCGGCGCGCCGGGTTCGGAAGGGGAGACAGCGGCCGAGGTGTTCGAATCCGCGGCGAATACCAAACTGCCCAAACGATTCACCGTGGTGCACTACCCTTCGATCTACGTTTTCCTGGCGCCGAAAGAGAAAGCCAACGGCATGGCTGTGGTGGTCGCGCCGGGCGGCGGCCATTCGCAGCTGGTCATCGACAAAGAGGGCTGGGAAATTGCCGACTGGCTCAACCGCAACGGCATCGCGGCCTTCGTGCTGAAGTATCGGTTGGCGCGCGCGCCGGGCTCGCACTATACGGTCGAGCGCGATGCGCTGCCGGATGCGGCGCGAGCCGTGCGCACTGTGCGAAGCCGCGCGGCGGAATGGGGCCTCGACCCAGCGCGCGTCGGCTTCATGGGTTTTTCGGCCGGCGGGGAACTGGCCGCCCTGATCGAGACGCGCTTCGATCCGGGCAAGGCAGACGCCGGCGATCCGGTGGAGCGCGCCAGTTCACGCCCAGATTTTGTGGCGGCCATCTATCCCGGATTCCAGCCTGGGACTATCACCGTGCCGAAGGACGCGCCTCCGGCATTTCTGATGTGTACCGATGAGGACCGCTCGCACGTGGTGACCACCGTCAACTTCTATCTGGATCTGGAAAAGCAGGGAGTGCCCACGGAGATGCATATCTATGCCAGCGGGCCGCACGGCGTGGGCATGCGGCCTTCGCATTTGCCGGTGGCCACCTGGCCCGACCGGCTGCACGACTGGATGGTGGATCGGAAGCTGCTGAAGGAGTAGCCGGCCTCGGCTGCACTTCTAAATCCCCGCATTCGGGCGGGACTGGGAGTCCCGCGCAGGCTGCGAGCCTAATGCCATGTAGTTTTCCAATCAGACTCGATTCTGCATAAATTGGAGGGCGGGCAATTATGCCCGCAGCCGGCTTTTAGCCGGCCCTAGCCGCCTCAAAAGGCGGCTGCGGCCAGGATTGGCCGCCCTCCAGTTGAGCCCAGAGTACCAGGATAAGGAAAACTATGTGGCATTAGGCGGCGAGCCTGCCCCACCAGGAGGGCGCGTCTTCCAGCGGCGATGAATCCAGAGCCACTGATCCGGGTATTCGCGGATTACGGCTTCCAGTTGACGGTGCAGTGTGCGCGTGTCGGCCTCCGCATCGCCCGTGATTTCGATGGGCGGGTAGAAGCGCAGCACGTACTTGCTTTCGCTCTCGATCCATAAGGCGAAGCCGGGAATCACTGCCGCTCCGCTGTGCGCCGCCAGTTTGGCAAAGCCGGTTCCGGCGCAGGCGGGCACGCCGAAGAAATCCACGAACGTGCCTTCTTCGAGCGACGCATTCTGGTCCACCAGAATGCCCACCGCCTCGTTTTCGTGCAGGGTCTTCAGGATGCCGCGCGCGTACTCTTTCTTGCCGATCAGGCGGTTGCCGGAGAGCGTGCGCAGCCGCTCTACCAGCACGTCGATCCTGGGATTATCGAGGGGCCGGACCACCACGTACATGGGCGCGGCCATCCAGGCATGTGCAAACGCGCTCAACTCCCAATTGCCCAGGTGCGCGGTGGCAAACAGCACGCCGCATCCGCGTTGGCGCGCCGCTTCGAAATGCTCGAAGCCTTCATAGCGGATCCAGTCGCCGATGTTGCCGCGATGCATCCGCGGAAATCGCGCGAAGGTCACCAGCAGGCGCGCGATGGAGCGGAACACACCGTCGGCGATGCGCCGATGCGCGCGCGGGTCGCGCTCCGGGAAGGCCATCGCCAGATTGCTGAGGGCCACCCGGCGGAGGCGCGGCAAGGCCATGTCCAGCAGACCGGCGTACCTGCGCGCCAGCCAATTCGCCAGCGGTAGCGGCGTGGATGCCAGCGATTCGACCACCGCCAGCGCCATCCAGTATTCGAGGGTATCGCGCACAGCGGACCGGCGTTGCATGAACCGACATTGTAGCGGTATGGCACGGCCGCTTCCCAGAACCGCACCGTGAGGCCGGAAATGTGTCCCATGAGTGAAAAATGCTGTGGGGAAACGGCACGCACGAGTGCGTGCGCCACAACGCATGGCCGCCTGGGCGTTACCCAGGAAGCCGGGAGCGCGACGCGCGCCCGCGAGCATCCCGCGAGCATCGCGGCATTTGACAACCGTTCCCCAGCCTATTTAGAATGATTGTTCACACGCTCATCCATCTGGTTGTTGCGCGTCCTTCAATGGCAACAGAGTTTGTCTTGTCCGGAATCAAACTATGATCAAAGTACAGGGTTTGACGAAGCGATACGCCCGCACTGTCGCGGTCGACAACATTTCCTTCGAGGTGGAGAAGGGCCAAATCGTTGGCTTCCTGGGGCCTAACGGCGCCGGCAAAACCACCACCATGCGGGTGCTCACCTGCTTCCTCCCCCCCACTTCGGGCACCGCCACCGTGGCCGGGTTCGATGTCCTGGAGAATCCCCACGAGGTGAAGAAGCGCATCGGCTACCTGCCTGAGACCCCTCCGCTTTACCCCGAAATGGAGGTTTCCGAATATCTGACGTTCGTCGGCAGGCTCAAGGGCATTTCGAGCGCCGATGTGGATCGCCGGGTGGGCGAAGTGACCGAGCGTTGCGCGATCGGCGACGTGCGCAACAAACTGATCGGCAAGCTTTCCAAAGGTTACCGCCAGCGCGTGGGCCTGGCCCAGGCTATCATTCATAATCCGGACGTGCTGATTCTCGACGAACCCACCTCCGGTCTCGACCCCAAACAAATCATCGAAACCCGCGAGTTGATTAAGCACCTGGCCGGCGATCACACCATCATTCTGAGCACGCACATTCTGCCTGAAGTCGAACACTCGTGTCAGCGCGTGGTCATCATCAATCAAGGCAAACTGGTGGCCACCGACTCCGTCGAGAACCTCACCAACCGCTTGCGCGGCGCCGAAGCCGTGGCGCTCGAAGTGGCCTCGTCCAACGGACCGCTGGATCCGGGTGTGGTGCAGCAGCGCCTGGAACAGGTTTCCGGCGTCAGCCGCGTGTTACCGCGCGAAGTCCGCGACGGACGCCTGGTCTTTGAAGTCGAGAGTCTGCAGGGCCGCCACATTCGCGCCGACCTTGCCCGCACAGTGGTCCAGGCCGGCTGGAACCTCAATGAGCTGCGCGCCGTCGGACTCAGTCTGGAAGACATCTTCCTGCAACTGACCGGCGTCGGGCACGCCGCGAGCCCCGCGGGTGACCTGCAGGCCCCGCCAGCACCCTCCAAGGAATAACCATGATCAACGTTTGGATTATCTGCCGTAAAGAACTCAAGAGTTACTTTGCCTCGCCGATCGCCTATCTCCTGATGGCGTTTTTCGCGCTGATCTTCGGGTTCGGTTTCTTCACCGCCACCCGCGACTTCGTGCGCTTCGGTTTCATGGCGGAAATGCAGGGCCGCAGCATGCCCATGAACGTCAACGAGCAAGTCATCCGGCCCTTGCTGGGATTCGCCAGCACGGTAGCCCTATTCCTGATCCCCCTGATTACCATGCGCCTGTTCGCCGAAGAGAAGAAAACCGGCACCATCGAACTGTTGATGACTTCGCCCGTCTTCGATTGGGAGATCATTCTGGGCAAGTGGCTGGGCGCGCTCCTGCTTTACTTATGCGTGCTGGGTATGTCCGCCATCAACATCGCCCTGCTCTTTGCCTTCGGCAAGCCGGACTGGAAGCCTATCCTGATCGGGTATCTGGGCTTGATCCTGCAAGGCGGGACGCTGCTGGCCATCGGCGCGTTTATCTCCACCACGACCAAGAACCAGATCATCGCCGGCGGCGTCACTTTTTTCGTGTGCCTGCTGCTTTGGCTGCTGAGCTGGTTTACGGCCTACGATAGCTCCGGCTACGGCCAGGTGGTGAATTACCTGTCCATCGTGACGCACTTTGAAGGATTCGCCAAAGGGGTACTCGACTCAAAGGACGTGGTCTTCTATCTGTCAATGATATTCTTCTCACTATTCATTACCTCCCGTTCCATGGAGTCGCTGCGCTGGAGAGCATAAATGAAAGCAGACTGGATTAAAGCAAGGCAAACGAAGTATACGGCCTATGTCACCGTTTACATCCTGGTGATTTTGGCCGTGCTGGGCGTGGTTAATTTTCTGGCTAATCGCTACGACAAATCGTACGATGCCACCGCCAACAAGCAGTTCAGCCTTTCCGACCAGACTATCAAGGCCGTAAAAGGGTTGAAAAAGGATGTCAATATTTCTTACTTCGGTGAGACGACTAATTTCCCGCAAGCGCGCGATCTGCTGGGCCGCTACGCGAGCTTGTCTCCCAAGCTGAAGGTCGATTACATCGATCCGGTCAAGAAGCCGCAGTTGGCGCGCGCCGCGGGCGTACGGCAGGAAGGCACCATCGTGGTGACCGCCGGAGACCGCAAGGAGGATGCCAAGAGCCTCACGGAAGAGGAAATTACCGGCGCGCTGGTCCGTTCGCTCAAGGGCGGCGAGCGCAACGCCTGCTTCCTCGCCGGCAGCGGCGAGCATAGCCTGGACGACACCGCGGGCGGCGGGTTCTCCAGCTTGAAGGAAGCTTTGGAGCACAATAACTACAAGACCCGCTCAGTTAACCTGGCACAGGCAGCCGCGCCCTCCGGAATGGCGGGGTCCGGGGCCGCGCCGGTGATCGGGCAGGTGCAGCAAACTACAGTGGAAATCCCCAAGGATTGCACCGTGCTGGTCTCCGGCGGGCCCAAGCTGGCCTACTCTCCCGCGGAGGCGGCCGCAATCAAGGCGTTCGTCGAAGGCGGCGGCAGCGCGCTGCTCCTGATGGATACGCCGGTGCGCATTGGCCCGCAGGAGGGCGCCGAGGATCCCGAAATAGTGAAGGTACTGGCCGATTGGGGCATCACCATGAATAACGATTTGGCGCTCGATACCAGCGGCGTCGGCCAGATCTTTGGCCTCGGGCCGGAAGTGGCCATGGTGACGGCTTACGAGTCACAGCCTATCGTGCGGGACTTCAAGGAAGGTGTACCGTCGGCAATCCCGCTTTCCCGGACGTTGAAGATCAACGGAAATGCCAAAGTAACCGACGACAAACTCATGTCCACGACTGACAATAGTTTTGCCGCATCCAGCGTAGAAGGTGGTCATGTCGATCCGAAAAAAGGCGAAAAAGGGCCGTTGTTGCTGGCTGCGGCTGGAACCTATAATGCCGGCAAGCCGGGTAGCTCCGGCCGCTTTGTGGTCTTCGGATCGTCGCAGTGGGCGGTGAATAACTTCCTCGGTTCCCGTCAGATTGCCAACCGCGACCTGGCCCTGAACACATTCAACTGGCTCACATCCGATGAAGACCTCATCTCCATCCGTCCCAAAGAGCCCGAAGACCGCCGCCTGAACATCAGCGGTAACCGCATGAACCTGGTTTTCTGGTGGAGCGTCGTGCTGCTTCCCCTGGCTGTGGTGGGCGGCGGGCTCATGGTTTGGTGGCGCAGGAGATAGCCCATGAAACCACGCGGACTGCTTGCAGCCGTGATCGTGCTGGCGGCCTTGGGCGGCGCACTCTACTGGTCCAACCGGAAACAGAAGGCCGACGCCGCCAAGCCCGCGACCGACACCGCGGCCACCACGAAAATCCTCAGCATTCCCGAGGATCAAGTCAAGGAAGTCAGGCTTAAGAAGGCCGGCGCGGACGCCACCGTGCTGCGCAAGGGCGACGACGGCAAATGGCAAATCGCCGAACCCAAGCCGCTGCGCGCGGATCAGGACACGGCTAAGTCGCTGATCAGTTCGTTATCCACGCTGAATGCCGACAAAGTGGTGGAAGACAAAGCCGCGGATCTGTCGCCCTACGGCCTGAACGCACCCACGCTTGATGTCACAGTGATTAAGAAGGATGGCAAGTCCCAGGATTTCCTGGTGGGGGACGACACACCCACCGGCGGCGGCGCCTACGCCAAACTGGCCGGCGATGCGCATGTCTACACTATCGCCAGTTACGTCAAGACGGGCATCGATAAGACCCCTAACGACCTCCGCGACAAGCGCCTGCTGACCTTCGACCAGGACAAACTCACCCGCGTGGACCTGCAAGCCGCCCAAGGCGAGACCATTGAATTCGGCAAGAACAACCAGAACGACTGGCAGATCCTGAAGCCCAGGCCGCTGCGCGCCGACGGCTCCCAGGTGGAAGAATTGATCCGCAAGCTGAAGGACGCCAAGATGGACGCCACCATCTCCGATGAGGATGCCAAGAAGGCCGCTACCGCGTTTGCGTCGGGGACCAAAGTGGCGGTTGCGAGTGTGACGGACGCGAGCGGGACCGAAACGCTGGAAGTCCGCAAAGACAAGGATAAGAACTACTACGCCAAGAGCACCGCAGCGGATGGCATATATAAAGTTACAGCCGATCTGGGCGACGGCCTGGACAAGAAAGTCGACGATTTCCGAAACAAGAAGCTTTTCGATTTCGGCTGGACCGATCCCAACAAGGTGGAAGTCGGCAAGCTGACTGTCGAAAAAAGCGGCGACAAATGGATGAGCGGCGCCAAGCAAATGGATGCGCCTTCGGTACAGAGCGTGGTCGATAAGCTGCGCGACCTGGCTTCCGCAAAATTTGTCGAAAGCGGCGGCGGCGCGCCCGTGCTGGACATCACCGTGAGTTCCAACAGCGGCAAACGTGTGGAAAAGGTTTCCATCAGCAAACAAGGCGACACATATTTCGCGAAGCGTGAGAACGAGCCGAGCATCTATCAGTTAGACAGCAAAGCGGTGGAAGACCTGCAAAAGGCCGCGAACGAGGTCAAGGAATTCCAGCCGCCCAAAAAGAAGTAACTGTGGGGCAGGACTCCAGTCCTGCGCGGGTCCTCCAGGACCCGCTCTTGAACGAGCTAACTTCGTGAATGGCCTTCTAACCGACCTCTACGAATTGACCATGGCCGCCGGCTACTTCGACGCCGGCAAAGCCCATCAGAAGGCCACTTTCGAGCTCACGATCCGGCGTCTCCCCGCGCATCGCAATTTCGTCATCGCCGCCGGACTGCCGCAAGCCATCGATTACCTGCTGAACCTCAGCTTCAGCGCCGAAGAAATCGATTACCTGCGGTGCCTTCCCGCCTTCGCCAAGGCGTCCGGCGGCTTTTTCGATTATCTGCGCGGCTTCCGTTTCACAGGCGACGTCTTCGCGGTGCCCGAAGGCACGCTGCTATTCGCCGGCGAACCGATCATGATTGTGCGCGCGCCCATCGTCGAGGCGCAGATTCCGGAAACCTATCTGCTCTCCGCGCTCACTTTCCAGACGCTCATCGCCAGCAAGGCCGCGCGCATGGTGGATGCCGCCGCTGGACGCGCGGTTGTCGAGTTCGGTACGCGCCGTGCCCACACGCCCGAAGCCGGCGTGCTTGGCGGCCGTGCGGCTTACCTGGGCGGATGCGTGGGCACCAGCAATGCGCTGGCGGGGTTCCGCTACGGCGTGCCGGTATACGGCACCGCGGCGCATTCCTGGGTGCTTTCATTTTGTGGCGAGACGGAAGCCTTCCGCAAACTGCAACAAACGCTGGGGCCCTCCACCGTGCAACTCGTGGATACTTACAACACCATCGAAGGGGTCAAGAAGGTGGCTGCTTTGGGGCTGCCATTGTGGGGCATCCGGCTCGACAGCGGCGACTTCCAGAGTCTTTCGCGGGAAGCGCGCGGCATTCTGGATCAAGCCGGATTGACGGACGCCAAGATCATGCTGAGCGGCGATCTCGACGAATACGCCATTCGGGATCTGGTCTCCTCCGGTGCGCCCGTGGACGCTTTCGGCGTCGGCACTCAACTGGCCACCTCCGCCGATGCGCCCGCGATGGGCGCGATTTACAAGCTCGTTGAGCTCGACGTGGGCTGCGGCATCAAGCGTTTTACCGCGAAACTGAGCCAGGATAAGGCCACGCTGCCGGGCGCCAAGCAACTTTTCCGCTTCGCGGGTCACGATATATTAGCGCGCTCGGGCGAATGCAGCAATGGCCAGGCAATGCTCCGTCCAGTGCTGCTCGACGGAAAACTGGTGGAGCCGCTGCCGGACTTGAACTCTGCGCGCGCGCGGGCTGCCGAGTCGCTCGCCAAGCTGCCCGCGTCGCTGCACAGCCTGGACGACGCCGAGCCGTGGCCCGTCAGATACAGCAAGGACTTAGCCGCTCTCATCGAGCGCACCCGGAGCAGCCTTTTATGAAGACGGGCCCGCGAACAGTGTTTGTGGACGTGGACACTCAGATCGACTTCCTGTTTCCCGCCGGCGCTTTGTACGTGCCGGCGGCCGAACGATTGCTACCCGCCATCGCCCGCTTGAACCACTTCGCCGCCGCGCAAGGTATCCCGCTTGTCTCCACCGCCGACGCGCATAGCGAAAACGATCCCGAGTTCCGCGAGTGGCCGCCCCACTGCGTGGCTGGCACAACCGGCCAGTTGAAGCCCGCCGAAACCCTGGTTGCCGGCCAAATCATAGTGGAAAAGCAGGCATTGGATGTGTTTACCAATCCTGATTTCCCGGCTCTGCTCGATTCGCTCCAAGCCGAACGTTACGTGGTCTACGGCGTAGCCACCGAGTATTGCGTGCGTTGCGCGATCACGGGGCTGCTGGGCACCGGTAAGGCTGTCGCCCTGGTGACCGACGCCATCGCCGCTGTCAAACCCGAAGACGGCGACCGCACAATCGCCGAATTCACCGCCCGCGGCGGCACACTCACGACTGTAAACGAACTTACAGAGCCGTAGAGTCGAAGTTCCGCGAACGGGGTTTATATAAGCAGGGAGGTTCTATAAAACGGAACCTATGCGATCTCAATCGAATTTATATGCATTCCTGAAGATCATTTGTGTGTTTGTAGCGCTGCTGGCGGTCGGTCGGCCGCTGGCCGCCCAGGAGAGCGAACAGCAGTTCATCGCGTCGGTGAGTACCGCCATCCAACCCTTACTCGGCCTGGCGCCCGGTAAGCCGATTATTATGGGCGGCCAACACGAACTTGCGCATGGCTTGGCCATCCCCAACATCGACCTGGCCACTCTGATCGAGTACGCGGACGGATTGAAGGCCGTGGGAGCCCAGCGCATCGAGTTCAACCCGGGCTATCTTTCCCTGTCGGATCCCGCGGTGATGGCCAAGTATGACGCGCTGGTGCAACATATCCGGCAACTCGGCCTTATGCTGGCGATCAACGTGGAGTACATCCCGGCACAGCAGCCAGTCACAAACTTCCAACAATTTCAAGACGCCGCGGTGGCGGGCGCGGCGCAAATAGCCGCCCGCTATCAACCGGACAACTTCGTGATCGTGCATGAGCCCGACACCATGGCGGCGCGTATGGGCATCTCGACTACCGTACAGGACTGGGACGGCTTTATTCGGGCCGTGGCGCCCCTGGTCCGGCAGAGCTCGCCCCACACGCGGCTGGGCGCGGGGTGTTATTACGCCCCCGATACGGGCGCTACCCAAGCGGATGCCAATCAGGAAAACGCATATTTTGAGGACTTTGCCACCATTCCGGACCTCGATTTCCTGACCATGGACATTTACAACGACAACACTTTTGGCCAGTATCAGCAGTGGTCTCAGTTGGCTCAGGCAAGCGGCAAGGGAGTGTACATTGAGGAAACCTGGATACCGCATTACCTTACGGGCCCATTGCCGGCGGATTGGGAGTCGGTCGGACTGGATACACTTTCCACGGTGGGGCCGTGTTCCGCCGATTTCGCCACCCTGTATGGCCCTTGGATTCAGGCCATGGCACTGTTTGCCTCCGCTAATGGAATGGAATCCGTGACGCCATTCACCACGCCGGCATTCTTTTGGTATGGGACTACCGGCGCCGACAGACTCGAACAGACCGCCTACGTAAATGAGCTGGTTTCCGCCATTGCAGATGGAGATCTCACTTCCGCGGGCCAGGCCAATCTGACTTCCGGCCAGCAGATGGGGGTTAAAACAGCGACCAGCCTTTCCAGCGCCAGTTATGCCAGGCTCTCCAGCGTTTTCTGCACTGCTGCATCGAATCCATGTAATGCGGATTCGACCGTCGCCCCCGATGAGATTGTGAGCGCATTTGGCGTGGACCTGGCGACGTCCCGCGTGTCTACGCCTTCGGCTAGTTTTCCCACCAGTCTGGCCGGTACTACAGCCACGCTGGTGGACAGCTCGAACACCAGCTACGCGGTGCCGCTGGCCTATGTGTCGCCCGGGCAAGTGAATTATGTGGTGCCGTCGGCAGCGCAGCCTGGGGCGGCCGCCCTGACCATCACCAGCGGGGATGGAACAAAAACGACCGGCGTGGTCCTGATTGCGGCGGTCGATCCCGGCCTCTATTCCGCCAATGCCACGGGCAATGGCGCGGCGGCGGGCTTTGCGGTTTGCTCGGGTACTTGCGCAGGATGGCCTGGCCGCCAGGCTAACGGGCAGTTCGTGGAGGCGCTTTCTACATGCAGTGCGGGGGCCTGTACCGTGCAGCCGATCATCCTGGGATCGGCCGCCGATACGGTGGTGCTGGAGCTTTTCGGTACCGGCCTACGTCACAGGGCCTCGACTTCAGCCGTCACCGCGACGATCAACGGACAATCCCTGCCGGTGCAGTTCGCTGGAGCGCAGGGCCAGTTTACAGGTGAGGACCAGGTTAACGTAGCGCTCCCGTACAATCTGCGAGGCATTGGCGCGGTCAGCTTGACCCTCACCGTTACGGTGAATCAAAATACTTTGGCGCTCTTTGACGCCGATCTCACGCCGTCGTCAAACGTCATCACGCTCGACATTCAATGAGCAGGCAATGAGCTGGCGGAAGGTCGATAACCGGCTAAACGCTTACTACCGGACACGGGGACTGCCGGATAATCGCGTACGCATTGGTCCGCAGCCGGCCAAAAACTCCGGCCGCCGATCCGCGCCCGATCACCAGCAACCCCGCCTGCCGTCTTTCCGCCATCTCGCAAACCACCTTCGGCGGATCGCCCGGCTCGATCGCCAGTTCCGCTTCCGTGCCGAAGCGCTGCTGCAGACGATTCAGGTCGTCCCGCACCGCCAGTTCCATCTCATGCGCGCGCGCATCCTCCGGCCCGGCGGCCGGTGAGGATGCCATCGCATGCACTACCGTAAGCCGCGCGCCGAACTCCTTCTGCATGGCCGTGGCCCACTCCAGCGCCTTGCAACTCTGCGGACCCAGGTCGATCGCGCATACGATCTGCCGGAAGCATATCGGCTCCGTCAGGGGCGCTTCTTCCAGGTGTACGCCGGTCCACACGGGACAATCCGCGTCGTGCAGCACCTTGGCCGTGATGGATCCCAGAATGAATTGCCGGAACGGACCATAGCCGTGCGTCGGCATCACGATCAGACCGACATTCTCTTCGTGCGCGTATTCCACGATCTGCCGGGCCGGATCACCATCCAGCACCACGCGCTTCGCCTCCATGCCCGACAATTCGCCGGCCAGAAACGACTCCAGTTCTTTCTCCACCTGGGCCGCGCGGTTGGTGTACAACTCCGTCAACATCGACCCGCCGATCTCCAGCGCGCCAAACTCATAGTGCGGCGGAGTGAGAACATGCAACAACGTCAGCTCGGAGTGGAAGCGATCCGCCAGGGTCTTGGCGTATCGCGCCGCGCCCAACGACCGTTCCGAGAAATCCACCGGCAGTAAGATCTTACTTAATGACTTCATAACAAACCTCCTTCGCGCCGCCGTGTCTCCGCATTACCGCGTCGGGGCGCCGCGTCGGTTCTATTTCTGCACCGTGCTCTCCACGACGCCTAATTCCGTGAGTATCTTAGGCGCCGCCTCTTCCACCGCCAGCAGGTTGTGGCAGGCGCTGCAGTCCTGCGTCACCTTCCGCCCATCGGCGCTGGCGTGGCTGTCGTCGTGACACCGGAAGCACCCAGGAAAATCTGTGTGCCCGATGTTGTTCGGATACGATCCCCAATTGACTTTCATCGCCGGAAACACATTCCGGTTGTAAATGGCGACTAAGTTCCGCGCTGTCCTGGCCACTTCCGCCTGGCGCTCCTTGTAAATGGCAGGATAAGTATCGCGATAGAAGGCCTCCAGAGCCACCGGTATCTGGGCCCCGGCCGCTTCCCGGCTGGCATAGGCTTTCTTCAAAATCTCCACGCTCTTCTTCCGCGCGAACGGCAGGCCGGCGGAGAGGTCTCCCGCGAACATGGCCTCGTCCACGGCCCGCTCCGGCAGCTTATAACTGTGCGACGGCCGGTTGTGACAGTCGATGCAATCCATTTCGCGTATGGACAATCCCTTGCCGTCCGCCGGCGTGCCCGCCGCCCGGTACACCGTTTTTCCGGCCGGTCCGCTGTACTCGATCCACGGAATGGTCTGGCGCTGCACGTCGGAATGCCCGTAGCGGATCAGTACCCCCGGCCCCAGATGCGTTCCGTGGATCCCGATGCCCTTGTTGCCGCCGCCGATCTTCATCAGCAGCACGGTCTTGGTCGGCGAGTTGTTTTCGTCGTCGCCGAAATTGTCGATCACCCGCAGCCGGTCTTCGCCATACTTCTGCGGCCAGTGGCAGGATTCGCAGGTCTCGCGCGCGGGACGCAAATTGTGCACTGGCGTGGGGATGGGCGTTTCGTAAGTGTGGAACATCACCGCGAAGACCTGCCGGATTCCGGAGAGCTTGCTGCGCACAAACCACGATTCTCCCGGCCCGATGTGGCACTGGACGCACTCCACCCGCGAATGTGGCGAGCTCTGATACGCGGTGAACTCCGGCTGCATCACCGTATGGCAGGTTTGCCCGCAGAAGGAAACCGTTTCCATGTACGAAACCGCGCCGTACGCCAACTGGCTGGCGATCACGATGTTCGCGAACGTAGTAACGCCCACGAACGTCAGCAGCCGCCGGAAGTCCACGTTCTTCAGGTTCAGCGCCGGAAAGCTGGCCGGATACAGCCCGCGCGTCTTCTCCCTCTTGTTCCGCCAGTAAATCCCCAGCGGAATCAGGACAAGCCCCAAAACGAAAAACACCGGCAGCAACAGGAACGCGAGAATTCCGTTGTAAGGGTTATGTACATCGCCGCGCATCGTGGTGGGCAGCAGGAACAGCCAGAATACGGTAGCGGTGGTGACCACCACTACTCCGGTCAGGCTGACCCAGTTATTGCAAAGATGCACCAGTGGAGAAAGTTGGGCAGGTATCCTACGATCGGGTGCTTCGTTCATTTGGAGACGCTCTCCCTGCCGGCGGCGGTCCCGGCGGGATCGTCCTGCTCCCGCATTTCAGGCGGTCTTTCGTGCGCGTCCGGCTCCTTCACGCTAACACCCGTCAACCAAGCCGTATCCATCGGGTAGACATCCGGATCGAAGATCACGGTATAGAAATGCCAGACGACGATCGCCAGCGTCGCCAGCAGCGCTTCGTAGAAGTGTACGGAAGTGGCTACGTCCAGCCACAACTTAGGAAACAGGGCCAGCATCAGGTTATTACCCCAGAGCATCAGCCCGGTCGCGATCATGACCATCGTGCCCCAAACCACCGCCCAATATTCCGCTTTCTCGATGTAACTGTGCGGGGAGCGGCCCGGCGGCGCCGATCGCAGGCCCACGTTATAACTGAAGTTGGCCAGCGCTTCGCGCCCGTCCTCGGCCTTGGGGATCAGCTCCATCCAGTGGCGCCGCAGGCGCCTGTTGGCGATCAGCGAGATCGCGTGCATCAGCGCCACGGCCACAAAGACCAGCGCTGCGATGCGATGCACGACACTGCGTACGTTGCCGGCCCCCAACAGCGACGGGCGCGCCCACCACTGGTCCGAGTATTTCAAGGCGAATCCCGTCCAGGCCAGCGTGACGAACGAAATGACCAGCAGCGCGTGCTCCACCCGCTCGAAGGGCAGCATCCGCACATGGGGCCGGCCCGGCAGTTCGTCGCTGCGCGGCCGCCGCTCGGCGCCGCTGCCGCGCAGCCGCAACAGCTTCCGCACCCAATCGCCGCCGTTATGCAGCAGCATGAGCCCAATGGTCAACGGGATCATTAGCAGGTAGAACTGCCGCACCCAGCGCATCGCCGGGGCCTCCTTGCGGCCTTCCGCCACGTGCACCTGGCTGATCGCAAAACGCCTTCCGGCGCCCTCGTGACACTTGCCGCAAGTCGCCGCCAGGTTCTTCGGATTCACCTTGGAGCGCGGATCGGCCGACGGCAGAATATCGTGTATCCCGTGACAGCTAGAGCAATTGGCCACGGTCTCGTTGCCCTCCTTCGCCGCCAGCCCGTGGAAGGAAGCGTCGAAGCTGACCACGCGGTCCGCGGGAAGGCCGAACCGCCGCGATAACTGCACGTTCCCGTGGCAATTGCCGCAAGTGTCCCGAATGTTGCCGGCGTATACCGTCGAAGCTGTGTTACTGGGCGCCAGGATGGAGTGCTCGCCGTGACAGTCGGTGCAGATGGGCGCCTGTGTGATGCCTTTGGCCAGCGCCTGCCCGTGGACACTGGTGCGAAACTGGTCGGCTACCTCGCTGTGGCACATCCCGCAAGTGTCCGGTACCTTCTGCCGGAAATCCGCCGACTTGGGCCGCACAAGCTCATGCGCGGCCCCGTGGCACACACCGCAATCCGGTGCGGCCCCGTTGCCATTCTTGACGGCTTGCCCGTGGACTCCACGATCATAGTCCGCCTGCTGCCCCTGGTGGCACTGGCTGCAGGCCGGCTTGGGCACGTTCGCCGGATGCGGATATTCGTCGTGTTTGACGTGACAGGACGCACAGGCTACCGCGGCATGGGCGCTCTTCACCAGCTTGGCCGCCTGATCGTCATGGCAGGCCGTGCACGCCGAGTTGTCCGTCGCGCGCGCGAGAGATGCGGAAACGGCCATCCATAACATCAGGCCGGCCGCGGCCACACCTATCCCCCACGCGTTTCTTGCCACTCTTTTCATTTTGTGGTGTCCGGCTAGTAAGTCGGAACGTTGTTCCACACCTGGTACAGGTAGAGTGCCGCCAGAGCGACGCCGTACACCGCCACAACGACGGTCAGGGTCTTGCCCCAGCGATCGATCAGCGCCAGCCTGTGGGCCAGGGCTATCTGGTCCGCCGGCCCGCTGCCCGCCAGGTGGAGCGAATCGTCTTCGCGGCTCGAAACCTGTTTCCGGTAGATGATCAGAAATACCACGACAATGGCCAACACGCCCCAAAACACGGCGTAAGGCAGTAAGTTGATATTCATATTGACCTCCTCTTAGAGTTGAACTGAAATAGGTGAATTACTTGGCCGGTTGGGTAACGGCCGCCCGAAATCCTTGCCGGTGGCTTCTTCAATGGCTTCCACCACCAGCAACAGATACGCGTCCAGCGCGCACTGCACTGCCTGGCGAGGACCGCAACTGCCGTCGCTATCCTGCGCCGTACACACCATGCATACGTTCCGCCGGATGGCGTTGATGTAGTCTTCGATGTCGTCGCTGTGGGTCGAACGGATGGCATCGGCCACCTGTGGGAACAGCCGGAACAACGCGCACTGGCCGGGTTCCTCCAGCCCGCAGGTCCCGTCCATCTTGCGGTCCGAACATACCCCACAAATCCGGTGACGCACTAATTCCTCAAGCTCGGCCAAGGTGCGCTCCATATCGAATCCCTCCTGAACTTCATTGCGTTGCACGCTGGAGGCCAAGCCTCGATTTATATAACTACTGTGTTTTGTGATGTTTTGCGCCAGCCAGGGGCGCCTCTGGGGATATTGGCGCAGTGGGGACAGACTTGCTGGGGGAAATTCCGCCCAAAGGCTCGGGCGGCGGTTGCTTGGGAACTCGCAGGGCGGCCGCCATAATCGCCAGCAGAACCGTGCTTGGGGCATCGTCCGGCGAAACCAGCGACACGATCCCCGCGTCCCAGGCGTGCGACAGGTTCGCGGGGTTTTTGCCCGTGAGCAGAACTACCCGCTCCGGATACGGCAGCGGTAGCGATACCCGGTTGAGATAGGCTTCGTCCATCACCAGCACGCACCTTTCGCCCGGCCTCGGCGTCTCGACACTTTCCACCTGCCAAGGGCCGCTGCGGACCAGCGCGTCGCGCAGAGCCGACTCGTACGCCGAGTCCTTAATCGCGAGCTGAACGGTTTGCATGATGCTCGCTCCGCCCCGGAGCTTTCGTCTACTTCGTCTCCGTATAGCCTTCGAACGACTTGTGCTCTTTGTAATACTTTCCAGCTTCGGTCAGTTCCTTGGGCTTCGCCTTGGAATCCACGTGGCAGTACGCACACGCTTTCTTGGTGGCCTTAACGTACTCCGGCTTGCCGAAGGACAACGTCGAGCTCACCAGAAGTCCTCCTAACAGGATCGTGGCGGGAACGGCGTATTTGATCTTCAACATGAAACCTCCGTTCCGGCATTGTGCAATTGGATCGCCACCTATGCGATGTCAGATTTGCTCTTGTAGTCCGTGCTTTCATCGTTCGCAGGTCTGCCGCGGCGGGTGAATTGCCCCCTCTATCTTCAAGTTCTTGGGCCAATTAACGCACAGTCGCCGCTCCGGCCGCTATAATGAATTGTTACCCAACAATGTCCAAGTTGACGCCCGAGTGGCAGCAAAGCCGCATCCTGGAGGCCGTTTTCGACCAATTATCGGATGCGCTGGTCCTGTATTCGCCGGATTTCACCATAACCGGAGTCAATCGCGCTGCTGAAAAACTCTTCGGTAGGGCCTCCGAAGACATGATCGGCAGGCACTGCCAGGAGGTCTTCCGCTGCGGCGTGTGCGAACCCGGATGTGGCATCCTCGTGGGGCTCAACCAGGCCCCCAGCGCGCCGCATTCCACCATCCGCCTGCATACTGATAACGGCTTGGAGCGCCTGGTGGTTATGCGCACCACGCAGATGTTCGATGGCGACGGCCGCCTGGAAGGTGTGGTGGCCACCATAAAGGACGTCACAGAGGAGGCCGCCCCGCAGAAGCGCGAAGTCATCGCCGAATCGCCACTCATGCGCGAAGCGCTGAATTTCGTGCGCCGCGTCGCCGCCAGCGAAGCCACCACCATTTTGCTCGAAGGGGAAAACGGCACCGGCAAGGATCTTATCGCCAAGACCCTGCACTACCAGAGCATTCGCCAGGCCGAACCGTTCATCGCCATCAACTGCGCCGCTATCCCGGAAACGCTGCTCGAAAGCGAATTGTTCGGCTACGAAAAAGGCGCCTTCACCGATGCTCGCCAGCAGAAGCGCGGCATCTTCGAACTGGCCGACAAAGGCACGCTCTTCCTCGACGAAGTCGGCGAGATCCCGATGATGCTGCAGGCCAAGCTGTTGCGCGTGCTCGAAGACCAAAGCTTCCGCCGCCTGGGCGGCCTCAAGGATATCCAACTCGACCTGCGCGTGGTCGCCGCCACCAACAAGAACCTGCGCGAAGCCGTCAAAGAGGGCGCCTTCCGCCAGGATCTTTATTTCCGCCTCAATGTGATTCAGATCGTGCTGCCTCCCATGCGCGACCGTCCCGAAGACATCCTGCCGCTGGCGCGTTTTTTCATCGAGCATTACAACCGCAAGTTCCGCCGCGGCATCGAGGGCGTCTCGTCCGCCGCCGGAGAGTTGCTGCTGGCGCACGATTGGCCCGGCAACGTGCGCGAATTGCGCAACGCCATCGAGCGCGCCATGATCCTCGAAGAATCCACTTACATCACGCCCGCCAGCCTGCCCATCGCCATCACCCGGCCGGACGGCCACCCGGCCGCCCCCCGCGCGGAAATTCCCACCGAGGGCCTCTCGCTCGAAGACAACGAGCGTATGCTGCTGGCCCGCGCGCTGGAAAAAACCGGCGGCAATCAGACCCAGGCGGCGCGGCTGCTGCGCATTACCCGGGACACGCTGCGGTACAAGATGAAGAAGTTCAACCTACGGTAATGGCGCACGCGATTCATGCGTGCCCTGTCGAGACCCGCCCCGACACGCTGTTGGCTTTGCCCTCGCGTTTCGCCTTCTCTCGGCGCACATCGACTATCTTCGCGTCGATCTTCCGCTTGGCGGATTCAATGCCTATTCTATTCTCCGGCGGCGGCCAACACTTGCTCTTGCAGCCGAGCCGACACAAAGAATCGGTCGCGAGTGCGCAACGCCTCAACCTCTGGCCTTATTCTTTCGATTTGGCCATCGTTCTTGGCTCGTAGCAACACGCCCAGGACGCCCGTGACACGCAACCCGGCCCTCCGTGCCAACATGGATGAGACAGATCTCCTGGTCGTAATTACTGAGCAGGGCGAGAATAGGAATCCATGTGAAGAACAACGGAATATCTTCGGTCACTCCAGCTTC
>Ga0302324_100002141_pt1 | contig 46624 bp, 46 predicted proteins | sample Palsa_T0_1_FD_201949 | JGI IMG/M metagenome (GOLD analysis project Ga0302324, IMG submission 201949) | Peat permafrost microbial communities from Stordalen Mire near Abisko, Sweden - Palsa_T0_1 | ecosystem: Environmental > Terrestrial > Soil > Palsa > Peat permafrost | place: Sweden: Abisko... | reverse complement strand
TGGAACCCGAGAAAATAAAGGCCCTCATTCACCTGGTGAGAAGAGATCTTGGGTTCCATTTACACTGCGCGGTCCAGGAGGTCAAATCTGAACTGTCTTGCAAAGACGAGGCTACTTTTGAGTTTTCGGACGGGTACATCGAGCTTAGAGCCTTGCTGACAAGAAGTGTCTTCGAGAGCTGGATTGCCGATGATCTGAGCAGAATTCAAATGTGCGTCGACTCTCTGCTTGCGTATGCCGGCGTGCCACAGCAGGCGGTCGACGCGGTCTTCTTGACGGGCGGCTCATCCTTTGTTCCCGCTGTAAGACAGATATTCGACGACCGTTTCGGCGTCGATAAAATCAAAACCGGGAATGCCTTTTCGTCCGTAGCCTATGGTTTGGCGTTGCGGGCCGCCGAAGGGCGGTCTGTTCTCTGATTGGCGCGATGAGCGCACCGGCGACAGTGGCCGAATGAGTATCGAGCGAGAAACAAACTTCAGCTTTGAGCACAGTTCAGCTTCCGTGGTTCCTACGGAGATGCATTCTCCGGTATGATGTAGAGAGCAACGATGAGAGGCCAAGGAGTTCGGCCTTAACCGCTGTCCCTTCATTGCCGGGACAGATGATGACTCCTGACAGGGATTCTGTCGGGGAGTCATGTCTCCGGCGCAGATTCCCTCAAATAGTTTAGGTGCTCACGTAACACGCAGGCACTCGCTTATTTTCGCGGGCTGCCGAACGTGGCATATCCGTCTCCTTTCCGGTGTGGTTTGGAAAGGCCGAAGTGAGGTGAAAACCAAATGGGCCCTGAGACTATCGATGTCGAAATGACAATACTGTCAGCAATCTCCAGTGATCGGTACTTGCTGGAGAAAGTTCTTGATCAGGGATTCCACCGCAACCTGCTTCATTCGGCGCCTGCTCGCCTTATTGCCGAGACACTCGCTGCCCTTCGAGAACAGAGTCTCGCCGCGGTGGATTTCCTAATCATTAGATCGAAGCTCGAACAGCAAGGACTCTTTTCACCACAAGTGAAGGAATACCTCGAGTCGACGAGCCGCGTCCGTCCGCCACAACCCGACCAAGTGCTGTCCTATTTAGATCTCTTGAAGGATCGGGAGGCACGCGAACGGCTTCTGAAGCTGGGAGCGTCTGTTGAAGCGTATGCAAAGCAGCGTCACCCGGGACAAGCACCGTTGTCCGATTTCACTGCGCAGGCGATTCAGGAGCTCATCGATATCCAAAAGAAACGAATGCGCAAACAGCTTCGTCCCGTAGGCGACCTGGTTCGCGCTATCGTTGCCGAATCCAAACAAAGACCCCAAGGTCAACGAATTCTGCTCGGTTATTCACTAAGCCCTTTTGATCGGTTAACCCGTCTACTCTCCGGCCTTCGCCCCGGATTCTACTACGGATTAGCGGGCGCTCCGCGTCGCGGAAAAACTACCTTCGGACTCCACGTCGCCAGCCACATTGCAAGAAATCACCATATTCCCGTTCTTTTTTATTCCTGGGAGCAGACCCGTCGTGTACTCACCGCGCGGCTGCTAGCAAAGGAATCCGGAATCAACCCAACAACCATGCTGACCGAGAGCATGGCATCGTCCTCACGAGGGGTTGACCCTCTCGCCAAAGGACTCCAAGGGATTCACCAATACGGACGTGAGCTATTCGTCTTGGAGGGTTCCCGCCGCGACACCGTGGACCGAATCCGTGCCACGGCATATACCGTGATGCACGATTTCCGCACCGATTCCGTCGCCATCTGTCTCGATTACTTGCAGAAGATTCCTTTGGCTCACCCACCTGCAGACACTCGCGCTCGAATCGACGATATCTCAACCAACCTCGCAGACCTTAGTCTGGAGCTGAATTGCCCCGTGCTCGCGATTTCGTCGATTGATAAGGAAGGTTGCCGACTCGATGAAGATCCGGGCCCAGATGTGGATCTTGACGATCTGCTTAGCCGTGCACGACCCACCATGCATAACTGCACTGGCAGCGGAGACATCGAATACGATCTCGACGTGGCCCTCATGCTTTCGAAAGATTGGGCAGCAACCATGGAGTTCACGGATATGTTGAAAACAAAATTTGGCAACGAAGGATCCGGAATTCCAAAGATCGACATTCTCAATCTCAACATCGACAAGAATCGCGATGCTCCCGATGAAGTCAGTCAAGCAGTTCAATACGCATTCTTCATTCGGGAAAACAAATTCGTGGAACTGGATTTCAAACCGGAGGGAGAGTCACGAGGGGACTTTCGAGGTTTCGCCAGAGCCCAAGAGATCTTTGAACTTCTGGTTCGGCAGGGCCACCTTTTGCCTTCCGACCAATCTGCGGTGCTTCACTGAGGAGCCTCCGATGAAAATTGTGATGATTTCCGACATCCACGGGAATTTCGATGCACTAAACGCGCTGTCGGAGAGTTATGACGAACTTTGGGTTTTGGGTGACTTGGTGAATTATGGCCCCCAACCCGGAGAGGTGGTGGATTTCGTTCGACAACGTGCGACCGTCGCAGTTCGTGGCAACCACGATCAATGCATTGGATTCGGCGATGACCCTCGATGTTCGGCCCGGTTTCGCGAAATGGCAGAGACGACACGGCGTTTTTCTTCGGATCAGCTTTCATTTGAACAGAAGGCATACCTGACTTCACTTCCGCTGCAAATAACGGTTAGTCGGGCTCAAACTCGGTTTTTCCTTTGTCATGCCACTCCGTCGGATCCGCTCTACGAATATCGAGCGGCGGATTCGAGCGCCTGGGTCGATGATTGCCAACAATTGCCGGCAGAGGTCATTGTGGTCGGACACACCCATATCCCGTTTGTTCGTAGTTTCAATGGGCAGGTGCTGGTAAATCCGGGCAGCATCGGTCAACCGAAAACGGGCAATCCTGATGCTTGCTATGCCGTCTGGGAAGACGGTCGACTAAGCCTTCGTACATACCGCTACCCAATTGACGAGACGGTTGCGAAAATCCGGACCATGCCGATTGCCGCAAACGTTCAGGAAGATTTGATTCGCGTGTTGGAAAACGGGGGACTACCACCCGTATAGATAGCATAGTGATTTACCAACCTGGAAGAGGTCGATATAGGATTCAAGCGAGACAAAGGTTCTTTTCGAAGCCCCGCGCCGTAAACGACGACGTCATGTCGATATCGTTGCGGAGAGAACGTACTCACTCAAAGGGATTCCCTGACGGCCTCGAAAGGAAAGAGGAAGTCCAAACTCTATGACCAAATACCTGATGGTGGCGATCGGCGGAGCGCTCGGATCTGTACTGCGCTTCTGGGTTGGGGGTTACATAAGTAATCGTGCCGGAACCCGTTTTCCCTACGGAACATTCGTGATCAACATAACGGCCTCGTTTCTCATCGGCTTCATCCTGACTCTACTGTCCGAGCGCACACACTGGAGCGCCAACTGGAGATATTTGATTCCGGTTGGTTTCATTGGAGGCTACAGCACTTTTTCAACGTTTGAGTATGAAAGCTTTCGGGTATTTCAAGACGGTGAGCTTCTGATTACAGGACTCAACATTACGCTGAGCGTCGTATTGGGTTTCATTTCTGTTTGGCTCGGCGTGATCACTGGAAGGGCGGTCAAATAGGGACTGACCAATTAACAGTAGCCAAGCGACGAAAGTGGGAGGACTGATCATGGATACGATTTCAGATATTCAACGAACGCTCGAGAATGAATTTAGCGTCCTCGTGCAAAACGGCAGCGACCTGAAGACATTCATCACTGTCGGAATGAAAGCAATCAATCGGTTAGCAACTCAAAGTGAGGCCGGCGAGCCGATTAAAACTTTTCTAATCGCCGCGACGCTGCTGGGTTCTTACAATGCCTATATCGCTCTAAACCAAGGTGAGCCCGAAGAGGCGTCTCAATTGATCGTGCGATGCTGGCAGGAATGTGTTCGGCACTCGAAGGAGTGCCCCATACCTACTTTAGACCCCGAGGCTTTGCTGGCCTACCACGAGGCGATTTCCGACTATCTGGACGCTGAAGTGCGCTTTGGTAAAAGGTATTAGCTCAATATGTCTTCGAATGCCCATTTTGACGTCATCCGTCGTCCACTGACTTTTTTACAGAGTCAGCTCGGAACGGTGCCGTGTCGTGAACTGCTCGACGTGGAGGAGCATTGGTGGGCTCATGAAGGCAGGCACATCGGAGAAACCGTGGATCGGTCCGGAACTCCATGGCTTCGGATGTTCGACCGGCTGGGAAATCGCGTTGACGAAATCTTGTTCCCAAGCGAATACGATCTCATGCTGAAGCGCGGCTATCGGGCAGGTGTGGTGTGGCGCGTGTTTGCAGAGCGTTCCATGATTCCCACCGGTCTATTGCTCTATGTGATCTCCCATCACGACCCGGGTATCTGCTGCCCCTACACCGTGTCGCTTGGAACGGCTGTGCCGCTCGCTAAGTACGGTACCGAAGAACTTCAGGCACGATTCCTTCCCCAAATGTTGAGGCAAGGAGCCACAGCATGGCAAGGCGCTACATGGATGACTGAAATTAAGGGAGGCTCCGATCTCGGAAGCGCCGTCGAAACAGTCGCCAGGAAAGATGGCGACCACTGGCTTCTAACCGGAGACAAATATTTCGCGAGCAACGTCGGCGCGGAGATTGCTGTCGTCGCTGCACGGCCCGACAATTCCGTTGCTGGCGTGCGAGGGCTTGCGTTGTTTCTCGTTCCGCATCATCAGCGGAACGGCCACCTGAATTATTTCATCCGACGGCTGAAAGATAAGATTGCCACGCGTTCCGTTCCAACCGGGGAGGTGGAGCTGAGAGACAGCGAGGGCTACCTCCTGGGTGAAGCAGAGTCGGGAATCTATGAGATCCTCGAGGTTCTTAATGTATCGCGAGTGGCCAACAGCCTCGTGAGTGTCGCCTTGGCTCAGCGCGCGATCTCGGAAGCGCTCACGTTCGCCGAGCAGAGGATGGCGTTCGGAAAATCCATTCTGAATCAGCCTCTCCTCCACCGCCAGTTCGAAGAGCGATTGGTTAGGCTTCAGGAAGCGTTCGCCCTGGCATGGGAATCCGTTGAGCTCTTGAATGAAGTCTGGATGCAACGTCCTCCGTATTCCGACCGATATCAATTATTCCGCCTCGTCGCGCACCTGGCTAAGTATTGGACCGCCGAATTCGCCGTCGATTCCGCCAAATGGGGCATGGAAGTGCACGGTGGCCTCGGCGTTTTGGGTGAGTACGGGGTCGAGCGGTGGCTCCGCGAAGCGATGATCCTGGCAATCTGGGAAGGTACTTCGCACCGCCAGATATTAGATGGGATCGAAGTCATGGAGCGTAAGCAGGCGCACCAACTCTTGTTCCAGCTGCTTGCCGCCAGTAGCGTCTCCAGTGAAGGTGCACGCGACATGGAGCTTCGTATTGACCGCCATCTTCGTCTGTCGCGTGACGAGCGAGAGTCCTCGGCCGAACCGCTCTTTCGAGACCTAGCCGAATTCACCGGCAAGGCTCTTGCGCGAAAATATCCACGCGCATGAGCCTTTTACACGTCATGATTCTTGCCATTGATCTGAGCACCTGTCGAGCGGCTCATGAGAGAAGAAATCAAAAGCAACAAACAGAAAAATAGGTAACGCAATCTTGAAAGATTCAAACAGTTGTCCTCCCCTCCTCAATGTGGCAGTGAGGTCCGTGTCAATTGAGCGCGGTTTAGCAGCTAAAAGGGACATGGCCCCGCAGCGATTCCTTCTCGCTATGAGTCATCATCTATATTAGTGTGATTGCGCAGATTGGGTGCGCGTTTGGTTTCCGCACGCAACACGGCAAATTCGGAAGAAACGGGTTGTGGAAGAACAGCCGACAACCCGCTTCGACCGCAGGCCACATTTTGTCACGCACGAAATATCGACGGTGCGCGAGCTGTGCACGAACGGGTTGTTTTCAGCCCATAAGGGTTAGCTTTTGAGCGAAAGCGGATTCCCCGATTTGTTGGAAACGTTAAAAGGTAAGAGAAGGAGCTGTTAGCGTCGAGTTCGGCGTCCAAGCGGATTCGCTATTGAGTCTCTCTAGGGGATGCTGCAATCGCAACACAATTTTGACGAGCGGATGGCTTCCCATCCTTCTCGCAAGATAAGCGGGGTAAGAGCAAGAGCAGCGACCGGATCGGCCCACGACTTGCCCCAGATGGCATTCAGGACCAAACCGGCGAGGGCAATCCAAGCCATATAGCCGCAGAGGGCAGATTCTGCAGCGTCAGCCTTCAGGACGGCGCTCGAAGTAATGGCTGCCAACTGCCGTTTCCGGCTGGCGAGCAAGGGCATCACAACTGCGGCTACCAACAAGATTCCCATTCCCACTGGGGTACGTTTTGCCTCGCGGTATCCAAAGAAGTTCAGGCTGGCAGTCAGCACTACAAGCGCCGCCAACATGAAAAGTAAGACTCCCGCAGTTCTAGCGGCCCGCGCTTCATCGAGGGCCACGCGAAAACGCGAGAGCACGACGACTGCCGAAAGCAGTTCGATCAAGCTGTCTCCGCCGAAAGCGAACAAGGATGGACTATGCGCATGCCAGGCGGCCCCAATTGAAACGAGGGCTTCAACACTCATCCAGACGAGAGTGAAGATTTGGAGGCGGACCACACGGCGAGAAACCTCAGGCAACGATGCGGCTGGCGCGATAGTCATGAGCTTATGGCGATGATTGTGATCATTCGGCTCAGCGGTAGCAAAAGACGATGTGCTGGCTCCCGCAAAAACTGCTAATCCTCTCTAAGCCGAACATACATAGTGCCCCACTCTCGTGCTTTATTTCAGCCAACTGAGAAAGTATGTCGGGGTAGGCCGATTACCATCGTAGAAGCCACGGCCCCAGTCTCGCTCCAATCCAGGCACAAAGGATGACCATCGCTCCGTACCAGATCGCCATAAACGGCAGAGAATCATCGGGACAGTGAAACGCGTAGGCAGTTGCTCCCAACGCTCCAGCGACAAGTCCCGCGATAGCTCCGGTGCGCTTCAAACTGGTGGGCGCTCCTTTTCGAATTGCCCAGATCAAGAGAGCGAAGGGGACAACGGCAAAAAGCGGTATGCAAAAAAGGCAGGTTACCCACTCTGTTCCGAGAATCATCCTGTCCCAGGCGGAGGAGGGCTGAAGTGCCAGCGCGACAATCCCGACGAACCCGGCAGCCAAAAACGGAAGAAACAGGAATCTGAAGAGTTTCCGTACTTCCTGGCCGGGACGAATCAGTTTCATAAGCAAGGCAGTTCCGGTGCCAATCACGCTCAGCATGAACAGAAGCTTCAACGTAAGAAAACCAAAGTGAATCCCGCCTGCAGCTTCGGTCCGCAGGCCGACAGTCGCGAGCATTACACAGAAGGAAGCCGCTCCGCCGATAACAAGCGCCCACGCCAACGCCTTCCCAAGCTGCCCATGTTTGACGGGCTCAACGTTCGTGCTGAGCATGTCGATCAACTGGTCAGTCTTCATGATCGGCTCCCTTCTTAGTGATTTGTAGCGCGAGGGCTTTTAATCCGCGATGCACAGATACCTTTACATTCGACTCCGACATTCCGCATCGCGCCGCAGCCTCGCTTACGCTTAGCCCATCGAGCTTTACGTACTGAATCGCCTGTCTCACCTTGGGCGACAATCCCGCCATTAGCTTCTCCAAATCTAACGAGCTCTCGACGTGTGTGCGGTCGTCCTGAGCGGTTACTTCTTCGGCGTTCTCGATTGGCAGATCCTTTATCGAAGTCTTTGTCCTACGCAGGTAATCCACAAACTTATAACGCGCAATGCCATATACCCAGGGAGTGAATGGCTGTGACGGATCATAGGTGTCCCGGCGCGTGTGGATCGCAATTAACGCTTCCTGTACCAGATCCTCAGCCTCCACCGGTCCTCGGTTGAAGCGCCCAAGCTGCCCTTTGAAGTAGGCACGCAGCTGGTTGCACAACCTCTCCAATAAAGCCTTATGCGCGGACGCGTCGCCATTAAGCCCCGCGATCATCAAGGCTCGGAGTTCGGGCTCTGTAGACCTCACATCCATTAGTTCGTGAAACCTCGCCTTTTCGTTACAGCCAAGTGTTTCATGGAATCCTGCCTGGTCACGTAACCAATCGCGGTCTTTTCACGAACTCACTGGTAGAGGTCGATTGAAACACGCCTTTGGAATCGATCGCTCCTCGGCAAAAGTAGCAAAAGGAGGCACACGTGATGAACTGCGCTGCGAGTGGGTGGGGCATGATGGCAGGCGCGCTGTTGACCTATGGTGTACTGGGTTTGACAAGCGCCGCCCTTATCAAATATTTGTTTTTTGCTGGCAACAGCACAACCGGAGTTTGATGAGTGATTTGAAGCCCGCGCCTGAATTGCATAGATCAGGCACGGGCAAGGACGAGTTGCACGGACCGATTGTGGAAAGGCAATTCCGTAAATTTGAAGTATCAGAATTCTTAAAGACAAAGGAGAAATAACATGAACTACAAATCTATCGCAAAACCAGGCATTGCAGCAGTGCTTGCGTTGACCGCCGCCCTTGGTTCGGCCTGGGCTCGACCTTCCACAATTTCGCCTCCTGCTCAGACGTTCGGGACGGAACAGACTTTGACCGGGACCGTCGGCGATTCCAAGTGCAAGGGGCAAGCAATCGACCGCAAGGCCGTCACCCTGCTTTCCTGCACTTACATATGCACGCACTCTGAAGGTCGAGACTATGTGTTGGCGACAAGAGATGCGGTGTACGTCCTGAAGGGGCACAGCCGCGACCTGGACAGATTTGGCGGAGGGCGCGCCACCATCACCGGACGCGTCGATGGAAACACTATCCTGGTGGATTCCGTTTCGTCGGTAAAGAAAGGCTAGCTTCGTAAGCAGGCAAATGCCTGCAATGAGAGGGGCGCGACCGAAACATTCGAGCTGACAGTAAGCGTCACGCCCCTCTCCTTAATTTCAGCGGCTTGGAGGCGGATATGAATTTGCAAAATATTCTCGCGATTATGGGCATCGTCTTGTTTGTCATCAGCATGGTCCGCGGTTGTGGAGGCACGATGTCGGGCGGATGCGGTATGGGCAGCCGGAGTGGCGATGGGCGGCGGCCACACGACCAACAAGATGGCGCGGACATGCAGCACCCTCCCGAGCCTGTTGGCACTAGCAGATGAAGCGGATACTTCGACCGAAGGAATCAGCCATCGCCAGCATTACGAGAAGTTCGGAGTACGTTTGCACTCTGTTGCGTCACATAGATGGATTGGAGTAGACTTCGTGTGGATGACACCGAGAACGAGATTTTGGGCTGTCGCGGCATTGCTCGCCCTGCTTGGGACACCGGGGCTTTCGTGTTTCGTGCCCCAACAACTGCTGAGTGCGAGCGAGAATGAATGCTGCCGCCAGATGGGTTCCCAATGCGGCTCGAAGGAGATGTCATCTCCCCAATCTTGCTGCAAGTCGCCGACCCAACAAAGCGCCCAGCTGTATATCGCCAGCGGTGAGCACTTCCAAATAGCTCCTGCCGGGATCATCGCAGCATTTTTGCCAGTTGCGCCTGCCAGCATTCTCCTGGCTACCGACTCGGCTTTGACGATTCCGCAGTTCCATTCCCCACCTTTAAGTTTCTCCGAAGCGAACTCCGTCCTAAGAATCTAATTCTGTCCTTCCGTTTGTCTGCTGGCGCACACGTGTGTCCAGCGTCCACAAATTTTATGACGGAGGACAATTATGGAAGGTATCTGTGTTCCCGCACGAAAGGTTATCGGGCGCGAGAGGTCACAACTCATTGTATTTGGACTGATAACGGTGCTCGCCGGGGGCGTTTCATCGAGACTATTCGCAGCGCCCCGAGGAATACCAGAGCAAGGACAAGAACAATCTGCTCAGGAACGCGAAGCTCCGGTCCCACCGCCGCTGGCGAATACTTTGGATTGGAAGTCGCAGGCCCGGCTGCATCACGGGCTGGGAGGGAGTCCGGGGACCTTAACACTAGGCCAGGACGGTTTGGTATTCCATCCAACCAAAGGCTCTACTCTTAACTGGCCGTTTTTAGAGGTCCAAACATTTGATCTCTTGAGTCCGCGCCGTCTCGTCATTACTGGATACGAGAACCGTAACTGGCATGAACATGGCGAAAGAAAATACAGTTTCGATTTAAGCGTGGCGATGCCACCTGATATTGCCGCCGAACTGGCGCGTCGTGTTGCAAAACCAGTACGAAATGCAGACCCCAATCCCGCTGCAACAAGCTTTGCCACAATCCTCGCACGGCACCGCACACTCGCAGGAGGAACTAACGGCACCTTGCACTTCGGCCCTGACGGGATCGATTACATAGCAACAAATGAGCAAGGCGGGCGCAGTTGGCGCTGGTCGGACATTCAAACGTTGGCTAAGCCAGACCCGTTTCATCTGCGGGTTAACAGCTATCGCGAAACTTTTACTTTTGAACTCAAGCAGCCAATGCCGCGAGAGCTGCTTGACCGACTTTGGGACGAAATCTATGCCCACGACCTAAATGGCAGCGCCGTTAGTGGGCCAAAGAAAAACCCATGAGGAGACATCGCTGGCTCGCGAACAAAGTGATTATCAGCATCATGAAACTCCAAAGAAGGGACACACGGCATGCGACTTAAGAGATTCGTGACAAACGGAATGTTGCACAACGCTACTCGGGAGGAGAACCGCAGACTTGTAGCTGGGCGCGGAGTCTCGCGGCTGATTGCGACTGGCCTTGCCATGATTATTGGGGGGAATATTTCACCGAGCCTGCTTGCTGCGCCACAAGCACCGCAAGAGGGTGTGGAACAATCGGTGCAAGCTTCCGGACAGATGGAACACGAAGTCGGAGTGCCTACACCTCTCGCCGAGCTCGTCGAAGAGGCCAAAAGAAACGACCCAACAATTCTAGCCGCCGAACGTGCTGCCAGGGCGGCGAGATTTGGTGCACCGCAGGTCTCGACGCTTCCTGACCCACAGTTCACATTGCAACAATTCAGCGTGGGCAGCCCGCAGCCTTTTGCGGGGTATACAAACAGCGATTTTGCCTACATTGGCTTAGGCGTTTCTCAGCAGTTGCCGTACCCCGGAAAACTGAAATTGCGCGGTGAGGTGGCGGATCGCGACGCAGATGCGGCGAGGGTACATGTGGATGTCGTGCTTCAGGACGAAATCGAGATGCTGAAGACGACCTATTTCCATCTAGCCTACCTTCAACAGACTCTAGGAACAATTCAGCGGAACGCCGCGCTTCTGCAGCAAGTCGAACAGCAGGCAGAGGCGCATTATTCGGCTGGCATGGGGAATCAGCAGGATGTGTTAAAGGCGCAGCTTGAGCGCACAAAGATCCTTCGCGAGGTCTCCATGCATCACGAGCTGGTTGGGGAAGCGCAAGCCGATCTTAAGCGCATCCTTCGACGGCCGCAGGATTCGCCTGACATCATCGCTGAGCCGGTTGCCGCTACTTTTCTGCGTTATACAGCGAGCGAACTTCTCGACAAGGTCCGCGAACAAAATCCAAACATTCACGAAAATGCAGCGATGGTCGAGCGCAATCAAACAGCAGTTGAGCTAGCTCAGAAGGAATTCCGGCCAGACTTCGGTGTCTCCTATATGTATGAGAACACCGATCGTAAGTTCCCCGATTATTACGAACTGTCATTCAGCGTGAATTTCCCACGACGCAAACCGAGGCAGGCTGCGCTCGCACAAGCTCAAGTGAACGTCGAGCGTGCCCAAGCAGATCTCGATACGCAACTACAAACTGCACTCGCTGAGGTTCAGAAGCAGTACGTCATGATCAAAACTTCAGAGGAGCAACTGTTGATCTATCGCGACGGACTGATTCCGCAGGCGGAAGCGACAATCCAGGCAGGCTTGGCTTCTTATCAGTCCAATCGCGAAGATTTCGAAACCCTGTTCTCTTCCTTCATGGATGTCCTCAGTCTCAACCTCGAATATCAGCAAACCCTGCTTGATCATGAAACAGCACTTGCACACATCGAGCGGCTCACGGGGGTGACCCTCCCATGACGGAGAACAGTACGATGGCCCACAAACACGAAGAGACACCGAGCCAAAACCTCGCAGTGGAAAAGTATCGGCGCGCATTCCGGGTTGCGCTCATCGCATTGATTGCCGTTGCGGGTTTCGCTGCGTGGCTTTGGTGGCGTTCGCCCTTCAATCCGATGGCGCGGGGGACCCAACCTGCCGGGGTGGCTAGCGTGGGAAGCGAAACATCGCAGTCGATCACGGAGCCGACGGCGGGTGCCGCTGATGCAACCGCACCACAGTCCGATACACCGCTCGCGCCGATTCAACTGTCTCCACAACGCATGCAAAGCATTGGCGTGAAGGTTGGAACAGTCGAATCCAAGGTCATCAGCGACGAGATCCGTTCTTATGGAAATGTCCAGCCAAACGAGCGCCGTTTTGCCTACGTGCAGACACGTTTTGCGGGGTGGATTCGGCAGATTTATGCAGACGCTACCGGGGATTTCATCGCAAAGGGACAGCCACTGTTCACAATCTACAGTCCCGATCTGGTAGCAAGTGAAAGAGAGTATTTATTGGCGAAAAAGAGTGCCGCCGCCTTGCAGCAGAGTGCAGTGAGCGGCGTCGCGGATGGGGCCGCATCGCTGATTACCGCAGCCAAGGCGCGCCTTCAGCAGTTCGACATACCGGAGAGCGACATTGCCAAACTGGATGAAACAGGTGAACCAATCACCGATCTGATTGTCAATTCTCCGGTCGCTGGATACATCACAGAAAAAAACGCACTGCCAAACATGTACGTTCAGCCTGACACCAAGCTGTACACGATTGCTGATCTCTCAGAGGTTTGGGTATTAGCCCAAATCTTTCAGAACGATGCCGGGAAGATCAAGCCAGGTGATCCAGCTGAAGTCACGCTCGATGCCTACCCAGGACAGGTATTCAGGGGAAGAGTGGACTACCTGCTGCCGCAACTGGATATGGCCACACGGACGTTGTCAGCGCGCCTCGTCTTCCCAAACCCAGGCCTGAAACTTCGGCCCGGCATGTATGTGAACGTTAGCCTGAAGCTTCCTTTGGGGCAGCGGTTGATCGTGCCCGACTCTGCCGTCTTCCATTCGGGAACAAAGAATCTCATTTTCACCTACGCAGGCGAAGGAAACATCGAGCCGCACGAAGTCGAGCTCGGACCTCACGTCGGCGATCAATTCGTGATTTCGAAAGGTGTGAGGGTCGGCGACCACATTATTACGTCGGCGAACTTTCTGATCGACTCGGAAGCTCAATTGCAAGCTGCGGCGGGCGCATTCATGCCTCCCCCTCCAGGTGCCGGGCAGGCCGCCGCGATGAATGTTCCAGCGCAAACGCAAGCCACTGTCGAACTGACTACTGTGCCTTCTCCCGCGCAAAAAGGAGCAAACACCGTCCGAGTCAAATTGACCGACTTGGCGGGAAAACCGATTGTGGGAGCGCAGGTCAACGTCACCTTTTTCATGGCGGCAATGCCAGCGATGGGAATGGCTGCCATGAAGACCGTCGTCCAGGCCAGCGATAGGGGCGGCGGGATGTACGAGGGCAATGGCGCTCTCGGATCGGGAGGCACGTGGCAAGTCACGATTACGGCGCAGCAAAACGGCCAGACCATTGCGAATAAACAACTCTCCGTCAATGCCACGGGAGGGATGTAGTCATGATTTCTCGTGTCATCGAATGGTGTGCTCACAATCGCTTCCTGGTCTTTACGGGCGTTCTCCTTCTGACTCTGACCGGAATTTGGAGTATGGGACATATCCCGCTCGACGCCCTGCCGGACATTTCCGATGTCGAGGTCATCATTCACACCAACTGGGAAGGTGAGCCGCCCAACATCATTGAGGACCAGGTTAGTTATCCGATTGTGACGGCACTGCTCGCAGCTCCAAATGTTAAAGCCGTGCGCGCCGAGACAAGGTTCAACGATAGCTATGTGTTCGTCGTGTTCGAAGACGGCACGGATATCTATTGGGCTCGCTCGCGAGTTCTGGAATATTTGCAAACCATTGCTGGCCGATTGCCAGCCGATGTCCATCCCGCAATTGGTCCCGATGCAACCGGCGCGGGCTGGGTGTACGAGTATGCTCTCGTGGACCACAGCCACAAGTACAGTCTCGCCGATCTGCGGACGCTTCAGGATTGGCACTTACGCTACCAATTGGAGACGGTTCCCGGCGTCGCGGAAGTCGCCAGTATGGGCGGTTTTGTTCGCCAGTACCAAGTCAGCCTGGACCCAAACAAGCTACTCGCATACGGCATCCCTCTTTCAACCGTGATTGACCGGGTGAAATCAAGCACCAACGAAGTCGGCGGGCGTGTTTTGGAACTCAGCGGAACGCGCTACATGATCCGCGGCTTGGGTTATCTGAAGTCTCTCGATGACCTAGGGAACGTACCGGTCATGGCCAAGAATGGCACGCCAGTTCTGATCAAGGATTTGGGAACTGTGTCATTCGGTCCGGATATGCGGGAAGGCGTGGTCGAATGGCAGGGCGATGGAGAAACCGTGGGCGGCATCGTGGTGATGCGCTACGGCCTGAACGCCCTGACGGTAATCGACGGGGTGAAGAAGAAGCTCGCGGAGATCAAACCTTCGCTCCCTCCGGGCGTGGAAATCGTGGCGGGCTACGACCGCGCCGGTTTGATCCAAGAATCCATCAAGACCTTGCAGCGCGACCTCGTGGAAGAGGCCATCATCGTCAGCTTCGTAATCATCATCTTTCTGTTTCATTTTCGCTCTGCGCTGATTCCGATCATCACATTGCCAATTGCAGTCTCGATGGCTTTCATACCGATGTATTACCTGCACGTGAGTTCCAACATCATGTCGCTCGGCGGCTTGGCGCTGGCGATTGGAGTTTTGGTAGACGCCTCGATTGTCATGGTTGAGAACGGATACCGCCATCTTTCGGAGAGATATGTTCTCAGTGCTCCGATCTCTTCGCAGGAACTTGATACACCAAATGGACCGATCGCACTTGAGCGAGAGGCAACGGGAAACGCTAGAGCACTTCCACCGACCGAGGCGGAGCGTCGAGGAATTCTCATCAATTCCGCTAAGCAAGTCGGGCCAGCCCTGTTCTTTTCCCTTGTGATCATCGTTGTTTCCTTTCTTCCGGTGTTCTTACTGGAGGCACAGGAAGGACGGATGTTCAAGCCGCTGGCCTGGACGAAAACTCTTGCCGTTGGTTTCTCTTCCGTCCTGGCGATCACTCTGGTTCCTGTGCTGATGGTCATGTTCATAAAGGGTAGGCTGCGACCCGAATCGGAAAATCCTATTTCCCGGATGACCCAGGCCTTGTATCTGCCGGTGCTCAGGCTCTGTCTGAAATACCGGAAAACGACGCTACTTCTGAATCTTATATTTTTGGCGGTTACGTTCCCGCTGATGTTCAAAATGGGTAGCCAATTCATGCCGCCGCTCTATGAAGGTTCTGCGCTGTACATGCCAACATCTCTCCCTGGCATATCCATTGTCGAAGCCTCCAAGCTGCTGCAAGAGCAGGACCGAATCATCCATTCCTTCCCCGAAGTAGAGACCGTATTCGGCGCCGTCGGGCGTTCGGACAGCGCTACGGACAACGCTCCGCTCGATATGTACGACACAACCGTCATGCTCAAACCACGTGAACAATGGCCTGTAGGAATGACCTACGACAAATTGATTCAGGAAATGGACGGGAAGCTTCAGTTCCCAGGACTCAGCAATACGTGGACCATGCCCGTTGAGAACCGGCTCGATATGGCGTTGACCGGAATTAAGACCCCTGTCGGAATGAAAATCCAAGGGGCCTCCCTCGACAGCATCCAGGAACTCGGCACTCAGATCCAGCAAATCCTGTCCGGTCTCCCCGGAGTGAGGTCCGTATTTGCCGAGCGCGTGTCGCAAGGTTTTTACGTGAATGTCGAGGTCAATCGTCCGGAGGCCGCCAAGTATGGGTTAACGATTGCCGATGTACAAGAAGCGGTCACATCAGGCATAGGCGGCATGAACGTTGCAGAGAACGTCGAGGGCCGCGAGCGCTACCCCATTAACGTTCGATACGAGCGTGACTTTCGTGACAACGTAGACGAGCTTCGCCGGGTGCTAATTGCAACTCCCTCTGGGGCGCAAATCCCGATTAACCAGGTAGCGAACCTTTCCTTCTCGCGCGGCCCTGCCATGATCCGAGATGAAGATGGCCAGCTCACAGGTTATGTCTACATCGACTTGAATACGAGCGACTATGGCGGCTTCGTACAGAAGGCTTCTGGTTTGCTGCAACAGAAACTGCGACTGCCTCCCGGATACACCTACCAATGGTCCGGCGAATACGAATTTGAGTTGCGTGCCAAACAACGCTTGAAACTCATTCTTCCCGTCGTGTTCTTCGTGATCTTCATGCTGCTGTATATGGTCTTTCACTCGGTCACCGAGGCTATGGTCCTTATTTTCCCGACGGTCTACGCGATGACCGGGGGTCTCATCCTTCAATGGCTGCTCAACTACAACTTCAGCGTTGCCGTCTGGGTCGGCTACATCGCACTCTTCGGCATCGCCGTCGAGACGGGCGTCGTCATGGTTGTGTATTTGCACGAGGCTCTCGACCGGCGCCTCGCCACGGGCATTCCTCTCAAACATGAAGACATCGAGGCAGCCGCAATCGAAGGAGCGGTTCAGCGCCTACGCCCCAAACTGATGACCGTCTTCGCGGTTCTCGCCAGTCTGGTTCCGATTCTTTGGGAAACAGGCATCGGTTCCGACGTGATGAAGCCCATTGCCGCACCGATCGTGGGCGGAATGATTACGTCAACCATTCACGTTCTCATTCTTGTTCCTGTCTTCTTCGCGCTCATGAAAGAGCGTGCACTCAGGCGTGGAACACTTCAGCTAAAGGACGAGCAGTTTACCGTTTAGAGGATCGGGGCCAAGCATGAGCAACAACCTGGAGAAGTTCAAGTGGGCGAGTTTAGTTGTTCCACACAACAAAAGGAGAACCACGATGAGGTCAAGCATAGCAGGGCGAGTCTTGTCGGTTTTGTCTACCTTGGCAATGTCGATTACACCTGTAGCAACAGCAGTGGCTATTCACACTTCCGTGGCGAGAGCGCAGGACAAGCCTGCTGTAACGCAGGCAAAGGTGGATTTGACCACAGATCCCTCGCCTGCGCAAAAAGGGAGTAATACGGTCCGAATAAAATTGACCGACCCGGCAGGCAAACCGATCATTGGAGCGCAAGTGACCGCCACTTTCTTCATGGCGGCAATGCCAGCGATGAATATGGCCGAGATGAAAACAGTGATGAAGGGCACATATAAAGGTGGTGGGGTGTACGAAGCCAAAGGCGACCTCGGTTCTGGTGGCATGTGGGAAGTCACTGTCACAGCACAAAAGGGCGGAAAAACAATCGTGACCCAGAAACTCACTGTTAAAGCCATGGGGGGAGCTTAACGGTGATGATCTTGTTTTTGAAGTAATGCCACCAGAGGTGTGGAGTTTGCACGGTTTGGGGTGCGGGGAGCCGCCCAGCTGGCCTTTGCAATGCGCTGGGCGGTTTCTGCACAGGGTCATTACATATCTAAATTTCCTTTTCAAAGGGCATGGTGACGCATGGAACGCGACCCAGTTTGCGGTATGACGGTCGATCCGCAGCGAGCGTCGGCAAAAGCCGAGCACGCTGGGAACACCTATTATTTCTGCTGCAAGAGTTGCGCTGAAAAGTTTCGCGCTGAGCCGGGCAAATATCTGCACGCAAAGACACCGATAATCGTGCCTCTCCAAGGGCCGATCATACAGTTGGGAGGAGCGGGGCCCACGACAGCGATTGGTCAAGCGCCCGTGCCGTCCCCGAGCGTTAGCGGCAAACCCAGTTCGACAAAGCAGCGCTCCAAACCATCGGAAGTTCAGCCCGTTGCCTACATCTGCCCGATGGACCCGGAAGTGCGACAAGATCATCCAGGCCCATGCCCGAAATGCGGAATGGCCCTCGAACCATCCGTGCCCATAGCCCCGGCGATCCGTATCGAATACACATGCCCGATGCATCCTGAGATTGTTCGTGCCGAGCCCGGCGCGTGTCCGATTTGCGGGATGGCGCTCGAACCACGAACGACAACCGTCGCCGAAGAAGAAAATCCGGAACTTGTGTCCATGACGCGGCGTTTCTGGACAAGTGTCCTTCTAACCATTCCGGTTCTTGTGCTCGGGATGTCGGATTTGATTCCGGGACAGCCCATCCTTCGATTGCTCTCAATGCGTACGATGGGATGGACCGAGTTGTTGCTGGCAACTCCAGTGGTGCTCTGGGGCGGCTGGCCATTCTTCGAGCGTGGCTGGGCGTCCCTCGTAAATCGAAGCCTGAACATGTTTACGCTGATTGCGCTCGGAACAGGGACGGCTTACATCTATAGCGTCATCGCCGTGCTCTTTCCTGGGATATTCCCATCTTCGTTTCGTACGAACGGGGAGATCCCGCTCTACTTCGAGGCCGCGTCAGCCATCACCGCTCTCATCTTGCTCGGGCAAGTTTTGGAATTGCGGGCGCGAAGCCGCACCTCAGCGGCGATCCGCTCCTTGCTAAAGCTGTCTCCCAAGACGGCACGCCTCATCGGGACGGACGGAACTGAAACGGACGTTCCCATTGAGCGTATCGAAACTGGCGACACGCTCCGCGTGCGTCCCGGAGAAAAAGTGCCTGTCGATGGGGTCGTAACAGACGGTGCGAGTTCTGTCGACGAGTCGCTGATGACAGGCGAACCGATTCCGGTGGAAAAAGCCGCCGGAAGCAGTGTGATTGGCGGAACCGTGAACGCTACCGGGAGTTTTCTGATGCGCGCCGAGCGTGTTGGAAGCGATACCTTACTCGCACAAATCGTTCGCATGGTCAGCGAGGCGCAGCGCAGCCGTGCGCCAGTGCAGAAGTTGGCAGATCGCGTGTCGGCGTATTTTGTTCCCGCCGTAGTATTAGTGGCCGTCCTCACGTTCATCCTGTGGAGCATCCTTGGTCCTGAGCCTAGGATGGCACATGCGCTACTCAACGCCGTCGCGGTCCTGATTATCGCGTGTCCCTGCGCACTCGGCCTCGCCACGCCGATGGCGATTATGGTGGGCACCGGGCGCGGCGCGCTTGCGGGCGTTCTCATAAAAAACGCAGAGGCCCTCGAAATACTGGAAAAGGTGGATACGCTCGTGGTGGATAAAACCGGCACACTTACGGAAGGCCGTCCACGCGTTACGGCGGTGGTGGCCGGGACAGGATCGGATGAGATTCAGGTTCTGCGCGTCGCCGCCACTCTCGAACGAGCAAGCGAGCATCCCCTCGCAGCCGCCATTCTTGCCGCCGTTAAAGAACGTGGCATCACGCTCGACGATATTGCGAACTTTCAGTCCCACACTGGCAAGGGAGTGACGGGGCTCGTAGATGGGCGAAGCGTTGCCCTCGGAAATCGCGCTCTCTGTGCCGAGTTGAAGATCGAAATAGGCCTGCTCGAAGAACGAGCCAAATCGCTCGAAGCTAATGGTCAAACCGTGATGTTCGTTGCCGCAGACGGGAAAGCCACTGGCCTTATCGGTGTTACTGATCCAATAAAAGCGACGACCGCCGAAGCGATTACCCGCCTCCACCAACAGGGAATTCACGTCGTGATGCTGACTGGTGATAGTCGTACGACAGCCGATGCAGTCGCACGGAAGTTGGCAATCGACGACGTGCATGCCGGTGTGCTACCCGATCAGAAAGAAGAAATCGTGAAGAAGTTGCAATCCGAAGGCCATGTGGTTGCGATGGCAGGTGATGGTGTCAATGATGCCCCCGCGCTCACGAGAGCCAATGTTGGAATTGCTATGGGAACAGGAACCGATGTCGCAATCGAGAGTGCTGGCCTTACACTGCTTAAAGGCGACCTTCGGGCTATCTCGCGCGCAAGGACGCTGAGCCAGGCCACCATGCGCAACATCCGCCAGAATCTGTTCTTTGCTTTTATATACAACGTCGTCGGAGTGCCGATTGCCGCCGGGGTCCTCTATCCGTTTTTTGGTTTGCTTCTCAGTCCGATCATTGCCAGCGCAGCGATGACATTCAGCTCTGTATCCGTAATCACGAATGCCTTACGGCTGCGACATCTGGAGATGTGAAATGCTGAGCAATACCGCAGCAGTGCTCAACATTGGTGTGCTCGTTTTCCGCGAGGGGCTAGAGTGTGTCCTGGTGCTCGCTGCCATCACTGCGAGCATGACTGGACCTCAGCGCGAATATCAACGGCCCGTAACTGTCGGTGTAGGAATCGGGTTCCTCGCAACTCTTGTGACTTGGTTCTTGGCTCTCCGCATCCTCGCTGACCTTGGCAGGAATGTGTCCGCTCTCGCCATTCAGGCTGCGACCGGACTCCTCGCAGTTCTGGTGCTTCTCTTGGTTATGAACTGGTTCTTTCACAGAGTCTATTGGACCGGTTGGATCTCGCTTCACAACAAGCGCAAACAGGAACTGTTGCAGAGTGAGAGAACGAAGGAAGGCAAGGTAGGGCTGCTGTGGGGAATGGGACTATTGGGATTCACGTCGTTTTATCGAGAAGGGTTCGAGGTCGTACTATTCCTTCAGAGCTACAGACTGAGGACGGGCAACACCGTAGTGCTGTACGGCGTTCTCCTGGGTGCCTCGTTTTCTGGAGTTGTGGCAATCCTTACTTTTGTGGCCCACCGCAAGTTGCGTTACAAAAAGATGATGGTATTGACCGGATTAATGCTCGCAGTAGTTTTGCTGGTGATGGTTGGTGAGCAAGCTCAGGAGATGCAACTTGCTCATTGGCTGCCCACTACAGAGATCTCGATGTTGGCAAAGGTAATTCCTACCTGGATGGGTCTCTGGTTGTCCATTTTCCCGACAGTCGAGACGCTTGCCGCCCAAGTAGCTGCGGGCGTTCTGGTGTTCGGATCGTACATCTCCGCTCAGCCGTCACAGACTTCTGGCCTTTAGGGCCAAGCGCCGTGCAGGTCTGAGGCAAATCGCAAGCGACCACATGCAGCACGTCGTCGGTTCCTTGTCGTCGGCTGTTTCCTGCGCCCTGTCGGACACGACATCGATTCGCCTCGCGGCGAATTTAGAACGACTTGACATCTATCTATATTTCTGCAAACATCGAAATATGGCAACGCTCCCATCGAAAAAGAACACTGAGCAGGTAGCCAGATACGCTGATATGTTCTCGGCGATTGGCACGGAACCACGACTGCGGATCATGCAATTGCTGTTATCTTCCCATCCCGACGGCCTGACTGTTGGCGAAATTCAGACTGAGTTGGAAATCCCAAATTCGACGCTTTCCCATCACCTTGACAAACTTAAGAACGAAGGACTTGTGCAAGTCCAGCGGGAGAGCACGTTCTTGCGTTATACGGCGAACACTGACGCTTTGCAAGAATTGTTGCAATTCCTTTACGCGGAATGCTGCACTCGGAATAAGGCTGTAAGGCCGCGTGACATCGTTCAGATTTGTAGATAGGAGACACATGAGCGACACAAGCATACGAAATGTGGTGAAAGCGAAGTACGGACAAGCTGCCCTGCGAGTTACGGCTGGGGGAAGCAGCTGTTGTGGGGCCACGGCGTCGGACGGCTTGAATTGTGATCCAATCACGTCAAATCTTTACGATGCTCTGCAAGCGAGTGAAATTCCCGCCGAGGCCATGCTCGCATCGCTAGGTTGCGGCAATCCAACCGCATTGGCAAAGCTGAATCCTGGAGAAGTGGTCCTCGACTTGGGCTCGGGCGGTGGAATTGATGTTCTATTGTCGGCAAAGCGAGTCGGCGCGACAGGCAAGGCGTACGGACTCGATATGACCGATGAAATGCTGGGGCTCGCAAACGAGAACAAGCGGAAGTCTGGGCTCGAGAATGTCGAGTTCTTGAAGGGCGAGATTGAGAACATCCCACTTCCCGATGATTCCGTAGACGTTGTCATCTCAAACTGCGTCATTAATCTTTCAGCGGACAAAGACCGCGTGCTTAAGGAAGCATTTCGCGTGTTAAAGCCCGGAGGTCGATTCGCTGTGTCCGATGTTGTGACACGAGGCGAAATGCTGCCGGAGATCCGCAAAAGTATGCTGTTGTGGGTTGGGTGTATCGCGGGCGCTCTGGAAGAGAATGAATACCGCAACAAACTGTTGATTGCGGGATTTGAAAACGTCGTGATTGAACCAACCCGCATTTATAGACTGGAAGATGCCCGAGAGTTCCTTTCTGGCGAGGGCGTAGATGTGGATGCTGTCGCGGGACAGGTGGACGGTAAGTTTATGGGCGCGTTTATCCGTGCCGTAAAGCCGCCCAATTCAAATGCCTGCTGTGGACCGGATTGCTGCAAGTAACGAGCGAATCATGATCAAACACTACAACGTCCTGTTCCTATGCACTGGGAATTCCGCTCGTTCGATCATGGCGGAAGCCATCATGAATCATAAAGGTAAGCCGACGTTCACCGCATACAGTGCGGGAAGCCATGCCACGGGACACGTTCGCCCCGAGGCGCTGCGACAACTTGAACTTGCAAAGTTACCTACCGACGACGCTCGCAGCAAGAATTGGGATGAGTTCGCCCGGCCTGGCGCACCGGAACTCCATTTTGTGTTCACGGTCTGTGACAATGCAGCCAAAGAAGTCTGCCCCATCTGGCCAGGCCAACCCATGACTGCTCATTGGGGAGTGGCTGACCCTGCAGCCGCGACAGGTACGCCTGAACAGATAGATAAGGCATTTCGAGACGCCTTTATGATTCTCGACCGTCGAATCAGCCTGTTCTTGTGCTTACCCTTATCTAGTCTCGACGGACTCGCTATCAAGAGAGAAATCGACCGCATCGGGCACGAATGAAAATGTCGCTCGCACGCCGGGTAGTTGCGGAATTCATAGGGACGGCTTTCCTGGTGGCAGCAGTCATCGGCTCAGGCGTCATGGGAGACCGATTGGCCAACGGCAATATCGCCTTGGCGCTCCTTGCTAACACAATTGCTACCGGGGCCGCGCTCGTGGCTCTCATCTTTGCCTTTGGCGGAATCTCGGGCGCACACTTCAACCCCGTAGTTTCCCTGATGGACGCCTTGGAGCGAGCGTTACCTTGGAAACAGACTCCTTACTATGTCATTGGACAGGTACTCGGCGGAATCACAGGAGCCATCGTTGCACACCTCATGTTCGGACTCCCGCTTGTTTCCTTGTCGCGTCATGTTCGGAGTGGCCTTCCGCAGGTGTTCAGTGAGTTTGTAGCAACATTCGGCCTCGTCTCCGTCATTTGGGGTTGCTCCCGGCTTCGATCCAACGCTGTTCCATTCGCTGTCGGCGCATATATCACAGCCGCCTACTGGTTCACCGCATCTACATCGTTTGCGAATCCCGCTGTCGCGATTGCGCGATGCTTGAGCGACACATTCGCGGGCATCCGGCCAATGGATGTTCCCTGGTTTGTGTTGGCACAATTTCTAGGAGGAATTGCGGCCACGCTGCTCTTCCGCTGGCTCGTTCCTGACCTACAGGTGAGGGCTAAAGAAGTTCTCCTCGCCCATGGTTCAGAGCGGTAGATCTAGTCCACTCGCCCTTGTATCGTTACGTGTGAGCCAATCGGATGCACGGTTGGAAAACTGAAACTGTGGCGATCCTAAATTGTCTCAGAGGACTTCGTCCCAGAAAACTGTGTACGAACTGCGCACTACGAATTTCGGGGATGTGGGACCGTACTCAGACCGAGGTCGGGCGATTGCTGCGCCTTTTGCTCATATGGAGATCGTGCATGTTCGTGTGAAAATCACACAATGACACCGGAGTCTGTGCCCCTAGCCTGAAGCTGCTACTGTCACGAAAAAGTAACGCAAGCTGCGAACAAACAGCAGCAAAAGTGATAACAATCGGAGGAAATGAAGGAGAAGGTAGCTCGCGTGGAGTTGCCCAAACTTGCTGAATTCGCTCGATTAGCCACTCCTCTGGCAAGATTTGGCAAAGTAGGTCGAGCGGCTTCTAACCGGAGACAAAGATTGCGCCAGCAACCTCGGCGCGGAGATTGCTGTCGTCGCTGCACGGCCCGACAATTCCGTTGCTGGCGTGCGAGGGCTCGCGGAGGTACTTCGCACCGCCAGATCTTAGATGGGATCGAAGTCATGGAGCATAAGCAGGCGCACCACCTCCTGTTCCAGCTGCTTGCCGCAAGTAGCGTCTCGAGTGAAGGCGTACGCGACATGGAGCTTCGCATTGACCACCGTCTTCATCTGTCGCGTGACGACCGAGAGTCTTCTGCCGAACCGCTCTTTCGAGATCTAGCCGAATTCACCGGCAAGACTCTAGCGCGAAAATATCCCCGCGCATGAACCTCTTGCGCGTCATGATTCTTGCCATCATGCAAGGGCGCGCGGAATTGCTGCCAATTTCGATTGAGGAAGTGAGGGATGATTCTCTAGAAGGAGTTGAAAGTGTCCTCACGAATCTCGCCAGCGCTTTGGAAGACTGGTTTCTCGGGAAAGAAAACAAGGACCATGACCGCTTCTGGACATACTCTCACCCCTAATAGCTGTGAGGAGTCGGTGCGAACCTTGCTTCGGTTAACACAATTGTCTCACCATGCGCTGTCGCGATCAGCTTCTCCAACTGATCAGAGCAAATCCTCAGACGCAACAAAGATTGGTGCTCATCATGTATCATCTGATGCAAGATTGCGCCTTTCAACGAGCACTGAGCGGCGATATACCAAGGCGTGTTCCGGGCACACTCGGGCGAAAGGGTTCGGTCCTTCGTGTCATTTAGATCGCAATTTTCGGCGTCGCAAGACAAAGCGCACAACCGTAACATCGCCACGAAAATCCATGAGGAGATGGCGAAGCTCCGTGCGGGTGTAGATGCATCGCCCACGACACCACGGCGCTGGGTCTGGGAATTGATCCAGAACGCCAAGGACGTAAATATCGACGGAAAGATTCGTGTTCGCATCGAAGCCGACCTGGACGGCTCGGATGCGCACGTCACCTTCAAACACAACGGTGGGGCGTTCTCACCGGAGAATATTCGTTTCCTTATCGAGCAGGTATCGTCGAAAGATCGGACTAATGATAGCGACGGGCGGCCCACGACGACGGGGAAGTTCGGCACGGGGTTTCTCACCACTCACCTCCTATCCGAACGCGTCCTTGTCAGGGGTGTTGCGGAGGGACGAGGCTTCGCGCCTAGGAAGTTCAAGCTGTCGCTCGATCGCAGCGGCGCTGAGTTGCAAGACATCATCAATGCCGTACAAGCTGCGAAAGACTCCATCCTAGACCTAGACGATCAACAGGAGCATAGCCAAAGCACGAACCGTCCGAGAGAACTCACGGTCAAACAAGATCTTAATCGCTCGAATGAGACCGAGCTGTCCTTTTGAGAACACTATTCTTCACACTTCGGGCTGATCCTTCTTCTTTGTCTGCGCCAACGAGTCGACACTCCTGCTTTTGTATCTCCACGCGATAGCGATTTTTTAAGGAGGATACGATGATCCTTTCGTATGCCGCCGCTGCTCAAACATTGACACCATTCTTCGCGCCATGTTAGCGTCGAGGTATGGCGTTTCCGCTGCATTATTGTTGTCGCTGCGACCAACCTTTCGTCGGGTGAGTTCCGGCATTTTCAGGCATTCCTGAAATCCTTTCCTTAAAAAAAGCTCATCCGAAACACTCATCCTTTGGCATTGTCTCCGTCGAAAAGCAGGCATCCGCGCCGAGCTTCTTTGCGACGGTTCAGCTCTGGGAGATTCCATGCAATTCGCAAGAGATAAAAAACTTGTGCAGAAGGCCGACCGCTCATTGATAGCCGCGAAGAACCTGTCCGGAGCGGTCTCGAAAACACCTGAGGAACTCGCCGACATCGTCTCTTGGTTCGCGTCGTCCGATGGATGGATAGATAAAGTGCGGCTACGGACCGAAGAGCGCTGGTACGAGCGGCTGTATTACAGTCCGGACCATGACATATGGTTGATCAGTTGGCTGCCAGGGCAATCCACCGGCTTCCACGATCACGGTGCGTCCTCGGGAGCTTTCGTCGTAGCGAGCGGGATTCTGGAGGAGCATCGTCCTGGTGAGGGGCCCCGCGTAATCCATCCGGGCAAGTCACGCGCATTCGGTCCCGATTATGTGCATGACGTCCGCAACGTCTCCCTGTCGCCGGCCGTCAGCATTCACGCATATTCTCCGCCACTTAGCGACATGAACGAGTACGAGTGGGATGGCAGTCAACTGGTTCCGCGTGACCGCGCATCTGCGAACGCTGAGACGGCCGATCAAGAGTGGCAAGTGCAACACCGGAAGGCCTTAGACCGAACCGGCGCCTTGACGATTGAGCAGGTACTTTCAGCGGCGCGCGGGCGACTTCGACGGCTATCTCCAGATGAGGCGTATCAGGCGAGGATCGAAACAGAGGCTACACTCGTCGATATTCGCCCCGAAGGCCAACGCGCGATTGAGGGCAGTATCGCGGGCGCGTTGGTTGTCGAACGTAACGTGCTGGAATGGCGGTTCGACCCAGCCTCCAGCGCGCGGCTGCCGGTCGCGACAGATCATGACATTCAGGTGATCCTGTTCTGTTCCGAAGGCTATACCTCAAGCCTCGCGGCAATAGCTCTGCAAGATCTTGGACTCCGCCGCGCGACGGACATGATTGGTGGATTTCAGGCATGGAAGGCAATGGGTCTGCCGGTTCTTCCGTCAAGCAACGCTTGCTAGGCGTCACCAGGCCCATGCATCCCTTGAAATATGAGCCGAGACAGAAATTGCAGTTTGCGTCTAATGTGAGAACGATTAGTTGCGCTGAAATGATTAGGAGGAGAACATGCCCGAAGCAACGACCGTAGTCACGCCCGCCCGTTTTGAACAAGGTCTTTCTTACGCCGATTTCCTGGCAGACGCGAAAGTAAATCGCGACAAGTTCGAGAAGTTCTACAACGAACCGGCGCTTACCGATGACGATATCGCTTTCTTCAAGAAGGTGACCGCGTTGCCAGGGGGACCAGCGAAAATTCTGGCGTTAGCCGAAGACTGGTGTGGCGATGTCTACCGTGAACTGCCTACCGTCGTTCGTATTGCGGAAGCGACCGGCGCCGAACTGCGCGTTTTTCGGCGCGATGAAAATCCGGATATCATGGACGAATATCTGCTCAACGGTAAATCGCGTGCGATACCTGTCTTTGTCTTCTATACAAAAGACCATCGACATATCGCCCATTTCCTGGAGCGATCGGCCGGTGCACACAAAGAACTGGCTGCGGCGATCGCGGAAAGCAGCGCAAAACTGGGTCTGCCGGCGGGCACAACGTACGCCACAGTCCCTGAGGCGAGCCGGTCAGCGTTCGTCCAGGAACTGATTGCGAAGATTACTCCGCGTTTTGGCGCCTGGCGGAAAGAGGCAATCCGAGAAATGCGTACACTGCTTTCCACGGCCCTCAATACTCCGGACCACGCATGACCCAATGAGTCAGAATCCGGTGAAAGCAGTTCCCATCGTCTATACAATCCGGGGTTGCGACGCTTGCGTAAAGCTCCTCCAAAAATGGGATGCCGAAGGCGTCACATACGACGAGCGGCGCGTTGAGTTAAGTCAGGATACGCTCGACCAAGCCCGCAGATTCGGCAGTCTTGTCCCGATTGTCGTGTGGCCGGACGGCACGGTCCAACAAGGGTTCGGCGATAGCCTCGGCTGCTTTATTTGAGAACTTGCGAGGACTTGCTTTGAACTAACGAGTGTTCCGCTTTTCACAGAACCCGTGTTCATGCCCTGGCCTTGGGATTTGGCGAAACTCTGAGAGCCTGGCTAATTGAAAGCGATATTGCCCCCGCCGAGCCCAGCCATTTCTGGAATCCTGGATGCAGCTGAAGGTTGTTCATGTCCTGTCGGGTAAACCATCCGGTAGCATCCGTTTCTAGAACGCAATACGCGGTGAATGGGCGATCAACGTCGGCCACAAAAACTTGGAATTGCCAACCTGCCCCGCAGTCTTGAACGTCCGTTCGAGCCACTCGATAGGCTGGGACTGCACCGACTTCTTCCTTGGTTTCTCTTCGAGCCGCATCTTCGGCCGATTCTCCGTCTCTGATGGCGCCTCCTGGAATACCCCAGGTCCCACCTTCATCAACGGACCTCGATCGCAACTGCAACAGATATGTTGGCTCCCCGTTTTCTGATATCCAACGGAAAAGAAGCCCAGCGCCACCAGCCGTTCCCCAATGGACATGGCCTGCGTCGCAAACGGTCCAACGTTCCATGAGACGTCCTCGCTGCCTGCACTTCGAATACTGGCGAAGTATTTCGCCAGCTTCGCAGCAGTCAGTATCGGTTGACATTCGAATGGTCGCAACGGGATAATTGGAATGCAATTGTTGATTGGGTGTTGGAGTTCGCCCTAACCGCCCTACTCGGGCAGATGACTCCTACGAGGGTTTCTTCGTGGCGAGGGGTCATTTGCTTCCTTCCTTTACGTTCACTGCTCTTATTGTTTCCACGAGCAGCGTGACGTTCGACTCACGGCTGGACCTCTCTGAAAAGGTCCGACGGGCATGAGTTCTCGTCCGCAGGGGTCTGCCAACTCGGAAGTCGAACGGCCCAACCCGTCTGTGCTTTCGAGCACAGAGGAAAAGGCGGCAACCAGCCCGAAGACGATCGTCGGATCGACCTTCTACAGCATTTTGTATGAGCGGTTCGAGACAGCATTGACAGACGAATCGGCTGTCCAGACCCCGTCATTTTTTGGCGATCTGAATCTGGACAAGATCATCGAAGCCATCACAGCACGTTGGAAGGACTACCACCTTACGGCCTTCTACCATGCCAGACTCACCGAGCTGGATGCCATTTCCTACCGCCAAGAAGTAATGACCGATCTGGAGAGCAAGCCGGCGATCGAGGCTATTACTTCGTTCACCGAAGAAATGCGCAACATGCGTGTGCGCCTCGATCAAGGTAAGAGGCTCTACTACAAATGGACCATCCAACGGCTGTTCCTGGAAGCAGTCGATATTTATTGCAAGGCAGTCATCCGGCTATCACAAACTTTGAACGACCTGAATCTTACGTCACGGGGCTTGCGTGCGTTCGCAGAGTACTTGGCGAAATATGCAGCCACTGCCACTTTCCGCGCTCTGACTGCGGAAGCCGACCGACTCAAATCGGACCTGTCGAAAATCCACTACTGCATCCTGCTTCGCAACGGAGGTGTCACGGTGCGCCGTTGTGAAGAAGAGGGTGATTACAGTGACGCGGTTGAGGCGACCTTCGCTAAATTCAGCCAAAACACTGGCAATCGACATCGCCTCGATGGTCCTCTTTGGGAAGGAATGAACCACATCGAGGCAATGATTCAGGATCGGGTCGCCTTGCTGGAGCCCGTGACCTTCGGGGCACTCGACATCTTCAGTACGGCGAATGTGAATTATCTCGACCAGACCATTGCGCGGTTTGACCGCGAAATCCATTTTTATGTTGCGTACTTAACATACGTCGAGACTTTCCGAAGTGCTGGCTTGGCTTTCTGCAGACCCGCTCTTTCGGATACAGACAAGCACGTGGACGGACACGAAATCTTTGATCTCGCATTGGCCGGCAAGCTAATCGCTGAGAAAGCTCCAGTCGTCACCAACGATTTCTTTTTGAGCGGAGCCGAGCGAGTGTTTGTTGTTTCCGGCCCGAACCAAGGTGGCAAGACCACGTTTGCTCGAACGTTCGGGCAAATGCACTATCTAGCGGCCCTAGGCTGTCCGGTGCCCGGAACCCATGCGAAATTATTCTTATTTGACCATCTGTTTACGCATTTCGAGCGCCAAGAGGACATCACAAATCTCCGCGGAAAGTTGCAGGACGATCTGTTCCGGATTCGTCAGATCCTCGACGAGGCAACAACAAACAGTATTCTCATCATGAACGAGATCTTCTCTTCGACAGCGCTCAAAGACGCCGTCTACTTGAGCAAGAAAATAATTGGCCGAATTGCAGAACTGGATCTCGTCGCCGTCTGCGTGACGTTCCTGGACGAGGTGGCCACGTTCAGCGAAAAGACAGTCAGCGTCGTTAGCACCGTCAACCCCGATAATCCTGCCGTCCGAACCTACAAGCTCGAACGGAAGCCTGCCGATGGTTTGGCGTACGCACTGGCAATCGCCCAAAAATATCGCGTTACCTACGAGGCTGTGAAGGAACGAATCAAGACATGAAACCACTCCTGATGTATGCCGACCGCGACTTCGAAGTCGATCTATCGCCTCAGGTGTTTCGCTACCGTGAGAGAGACGCTCCATGGCAACAGCTTTTACCACCGTATGAGCGAGCGGTAGTCGAGGACTTGGAGCTAGACACCCTCCTGAGGGCCATGGCGGCGGGCGATGAATTTCTGTATGAGATTGCGTGCAAAGCGATCCGTTCCGCTTTGCGGAACAACATCGGAACGATTCTCTACCGCCAAGCTACTCTTGGCGATTGCCTGCGGTTTCCGACGGTTGTCAGAGAACTTTACGATCTGACGGTTGAAGCAACAGAAGGAACGAAGCGACGCTGGTGGGACCTCTCAAGCCGGTATCCATCTTCGACCCTATATAGCGCCACCGATCTTTTAGGCATGCTCCTCGGCGCACTTCGAAAGCTGCGCAGGATCGCTGACGAGCATGGGGCGCATTTTCAATCCGCTGCTTTCTCTAGTCTGTTCAGCACAGTGAAACGCGAACTGACTGACGATTACCTCGCGACGATTCAGGCCTACCTGACCGATCTCCGCTTTAATAAAGGCGTTTTGATCAGCGTAGAGTTAGGACAATACAACGAAAGCGTCAATTATCTCTTGCGCCTGAATCGCCTGAAGGATCCGCACTGGCTTCTACGTATGATTGGAAAAGGCTCTCCTGGGTATACCTTCCACCTGGCGGGGCCCGACGAAGCGGGAGCGCGCATTTTGTCAGAAATGCATAACCGTGCGATCAGCCGTGTGTCTGTGACCCTGGCAAACTCCGCGGAACACGTCTGGGCGTTCTTCAAGTTGCTGCGCGCGGAGTTGGCTTTCTATGTCGCCTGTCTGAACCTTCACGGCCGGCTCCATGCTAAAGGAGAACCCGTCTGCTTTCCGACTCCTGCTCCCGACACAGCGAGGATGCATACGTTTGCTGGCCTCTATGATGTCTGCCTGTCCCTCCACATAGAGGGCAGAACAGTCGGCAACAGTACCGCCGCGGACGGAAAAAATCTGGTCATCATCACTGGCGCCAACCAAGGCGGAAAATCGAGCTTTCTGCGCAGTATTGGCATCGCCCAAGTGATGATGCAGTGCGGGATGTTCGTAGGCGCGGAATCTTTTCAAGCCGAGGTCTGTCCGGCTCTGTTCACCCACTACAAACGGGAAGAAGACTCCACGATGAAGAGTGGGAAGTTCGATGAGGAGGTGTCAAGAATGAGCGGCATCGTGGATCGCATCGTTCCGAACTCGATCGTGCTTTTTAATGAGTCGTTCACTGCCACGAACGAACGTGAAGGGTCTGAGATTGCGAGTCAAATTGTTACTGCCTTGCTGGAGAGGCGAGTCAAAGTGTTTTTTGTAACTCATCTCTATCAATTTGCCCGCAGCTTTCTCGAACGAACCGACGACGTACTTTTCCTGCGCCCCGAGAGGAAACCCGATGGGACTCGCACTTTCCGAATACTGGAAGGGGAACCTTTAGAGACCAGCTACGGCGAAGATCTGTATCACGAGATTTTTGATGGCAATGGCCGCGCGGCAATTGAAGATTCGGCGCGTGCTTCTGGAACGCAGCCTCCGACCGAGAGCGAGTCGGGCTAATCCACTGTTCATAGGAGGAGCGTTATGTCTCCCGGAGAGGTCAAGGAGTCGAGGGACTCAAGGTCACCGTCAGCCGGCTTGAAGATTCTCTTCTGCGGGACAGCCTTAATGTTATTTGGCGTTGCAGTCGCCATGCGACCTGAGTTCCAAAGCAGCGACGCCAACTCTTCATCTTCGGTTCATATCAATTCTGTGATCGCCCGTATTCCCATTGTCGCCGGAGCCGTAATTGCGCTTCTCGGGGGTACGCGTATGAGTATGGGCATTCGACCCCTGGCAAGGACTCTCCTCGGCGCCGGGTTTTTCATCGGAGCTGTAGCGGCGCCAATCCTGGTGACCCGACTCGATCCAGGTGTGGCAGATCAAACGTGGACGACAAGCACACTAATGCCATTCTTCGTATTCCGCATTCTCGGGCTCATTTTTGCTTCGACGGGTCTGCTGAAGGTATTTCCAGGCGACAATACAAAGCGATGAAAATGCACTGAAGGACGCAATGATCTAGACTCTGGGCTTTGTCCTGCGTTCTGTCGACCTCGCATCGTGCGAATATTTCACTACTTCCACTTCCGAAAAGGCAAGCATGCCCTCCGGAATCATGCCCTCCAAGATTGGCAAAACATCCTGAAGCGCCGCTTCGTCTGCGATTACCGCGATCGTCATGGGACGACTTCGCGAGCGATGGAGAAGCCTGCCGAAATGAGTGGTTTCATGTTCGTCCGCCCCTAAGACGCCCTGATAAGCGGTGGCGCCGGGAATACTGTTGGCGCGCAGACATTCGAGGAGAGCGGCGTAGAGCGGCCTGCCTTTCCACATATCTTGCTCGTTGATGCAAATTCGCATGAGTCGGGCCGTGCCAATATCAATTCCAGAATCTCGCAGTTCTCTCGCGTTTCGCCCTGTTTCCGTCTGTGACGGTCCATCTACCACTGTGCTCTCAATGTCGATCAGGCCGGTACCGACCATCCCGTGCAACTCGGGTATGACTTCGCTGACCTTGCTCTCGGATTCGATGAATTGAATCTGCAAAGGAAGGTTTTCGGTCAACCGCTCAATTGCAGTGGTATGCATGAGGTGGTCCGCTCCGAAGCCAGCGATGCCGCGAACCACGGTTGCGCCCGCCACGCCGCGGTAGAAGAGGTATTCCATAATGGCGAGGTAGGCGGCGCGACCATGATAGGACTGGTCTTCTCCAACGTGAATACTAACCTTCTTCGCTGCTCCTGTTCCTAGCATGATCGCTCCGAGAGATGAGAATATCCGATAGTTGCTCCGTTATCCTCATGCCAAAACCGTTTAGCTCAGAGGACAAATACAAGCGGACTCCATCGCCAAGAGAAACGATTATATCGCGGCTGCGAACATGTGCTCACTCTTTCCCGCCCCGACGAGATTGCAGTGTTTGCAGGTTTTAGCGCAGCGAAACTTCGGTTATACTAGAGCCAGGCCAAGGAGTGCGGCCTTAACCGCTGTCCTTCATTTGCCGGGACAGATGATGACTCCTGACGGGATCCCGTCGCGGAGTCATGTCGTCCGGCTGCGATCCCTAAAACTAACAGTGCTCAGCCCTGGTGCGTGTTTATGACGTTTATCACGCTCTGTGGAACCACTGCCATGAGGCGAATCGCAATGAAAGAGACTCAACAGCTGAGGAATGACGAGGAAATCGTTGTTAATGCTGAGGGAGGAAAGACAAAGTCGGGGGGCGATGACTCGGTCGCCTTTGTTATTCAATGCAGCGATGGCGGATCGGTGTCCTGCGGAAGCGGAATTCCCCAGTTCAAGATAAAGGCACGTGACCCGGAGCACGTCAACACACTATTTAAGGACGATCCATATTCCATCGCCCTCGCGTTTGTGCGCGGGGAATTCAGCATCGAAGGCGACCTCGTAGCCGCCATCCGTCATTATCGGAGTCAATCGCATCGCGGGATCGGATACCTGTTCTACAGTGCCCTGGCACACTACAGCGTGGGACGCCTCGAGGCGTGGTTTCAGAGCCGCCATCGCGCCGCTTCGAACATTCGGTTTCATTACGACCAATCCAACGAGTTCTACGCGCAGTTCCTCGATTCGCGAATGGTCTATTCGTGCGGTTACTTTCAACGTCCAGATCAAAGTCTGGACGAAGCGCAGCTCCGCAAAATTGAGCACATTTGCAGAAAGCTGAATATTCAGCGCGGCGAGTCGTTCCTCGACATTGGGTGCGGATGGGGTGCGCTCGCGTTGCATGCCGCCGAAAAATATGGTGCCACCTCGATCGGCTGCACGTTGAGCAAACAACAATTCAATTTTGCTAGTCAAATGATTGCGCAAAGGCAGCTGGCCGACCGTATCAGGATTCTGCTGCGTGACTACCGGGAAGTCGAGGGTACTGTCGACAAGATGGCATCTGTCGGGATGTTCGAACACGTTGGTTGCCGCCGCATGGTGCAGTACTTCAAAAAACTGAACGACCTCCTCCGTCCCGGCGGCCTCCTGTTGAATCACGGAATCATGCGGCCCGAAACCCGCAAGGATGGTCCGGAGACACTATTCATTCGAAAAAACATCTGGCCCGGCGCGGAACTGCCTCCTCTATCCCTCGTCGTCGGTGCCGCAGAGGAAGCTGGATTCGAAGTCGTCGATGTTGAGAACCTCCGGCCGCACTATGCGCTGACCTGCCGATCTTGGGTCGAGCGACTTCAAGAACACGCACTGCCGTGCCTTCGTCTGGTTGGTCTTCCAACGTATCGCACTTGGCTCCTCACTCTCGCTGCCTCGGCGGCGTTTTTTGAGGAGGGCTCGCTGACGGTCAACCAACTATTGCTGTATAAACCCGGCCAACCGTCGCAACGTCCCTTCACTCGGGACTATATGTACGTTTAAGGGGAAGGTACTCAGCTTGGAAGGACACCGTCATGGACCTCGATTCCGGCCCCAAGGTCATCGCAGATGTCATCGCTGCAAATAGCGATGGATCGCACGACCTGAGGGGCTACGAACAACTCAAATTTGACCTCGCCGATGTCGTCCGCGAGGCCAGCGCCAAAGCCTCCGAACTAAAGAACGACGACTTGCAGCGGAGGCTTCGAGAATTGCTCAGACGGATTGCCGAAGACCGCTTTTATCTGACGGTTGCGGGACAGTTCAGTCGCGGCAAAACGACGTTGCTGAACGCCATGCTGGGGATGGATCGCCTGCCGACCGGAATCGTTCCCATAACTTCCGTCATTACCGCGGTTAGTTACGACACGCATGAGCGAGTTGTTTTGCATTTCGAAGGCGGCCATCTGACACAGGATATCTCATTGGACGAATTGACCGAATGGATCACCGAACAAGGAAATCCGGGCAACCGGGAACGAATCGAAATGGCAGAGGTTCAACTCCCGGCTGACATCCTTCGGCGAGGTGCCTTTCTGGTGGACACCCCCGGGCTCGGATCGGCCATAGCCGAGAATACGCAAACGACAAAGGGATTTCTGCCGCAAATCGACGCCTTGTTGTTAGTCACCAGCTTCGAGTTTCCTCTCTCCGCTGAAGAGGTTGCTTTCTTTCGTCAGGCGCGCTCCCGGCGTTGCAAGATGTTTGTGATCGTCAACAAACTCGATTTGTGTCCTTCTGCCGAAAGAGAACGAGTGCTCGACTTCATCCGCGATCGGGTTGCGGAACACTCTGGCGACCGCGAGGTATCGATCTTCGCTTTGAGCGCCTTCCAGGCTCTGAAAGCACGCATGGCCGCGGACCGTGAAGCGCTCGAACGCAGCGGTCTGCCTAGTTTCGAGAGCGCGCTTGTCAATTATCTTGTCACAGAGAAATCACGAGACTTCCTTCTTGGGACATGCGATCGACTCCGCGATCTGCTCACGGAATTCGAGGATGCTTACGCCTCAGAACTCAGGATTCGTGTCGAAGCGATTCACAATGATGCCGGAGACGCTAAACATAGTCGCGCTGAATCAGAGCGTGGAATTAATGCGACGGTGACCGTCGCGGCTCACCAGCCCGTGAGGATTACACCCTGCGCGATCTGCTCCCAGACCGCGCAGGCCACACGCGATTTCATGCGCACCTTCCAATATGACGTCGCTTCTCGTGTGGAAACTCAATTGGAGCATGCAGCTGCAAGCGGATTTTGCGCGCTTCATAGTTGGCAATACTTCCGGCTTGCTTCGCCCCAAGGCATGGCGGCGGGTTATCCCAAAACGATCGGCCTCGTCGCGAAGTCGTTAGGGCAAATCGCGGGGCTTCTGCACGCGCGGGAAAACGCGGCAGAGGCGTTTGATGAGATCCTGCCTAGCGATCAGAAATGTCGCGCGTGTCAGCGAGCTGATGACGCAGAACAAAAGGCGCTTCAGGAGTGTCTTCGTCAAGCCAATACACCGCAGCCAGAGAAGTGGGATCCCTTACCTTGTCTCTGCCTGATGCACCTGGCCATTCTGGTGGAAGCCATTCCGAATAAGGATTTGGCTGCCCGGTTAACCGAGTACCAGGCAAATGTGCTCGAACGTCTTGGCGAGAATTTGCAGCGCTTCGCACTACAACATAGTGGCTCCCACTGGGAGCGCGTAACCGATGAAGAGCAGAGGTCGCCCGAACTAAGTCTTGATCTACTGGTTGGTCCGGGAACCGTTCGGCTGTCTAAGAAGCGCTCTAAGTAAGCGATTTCTGTGTGAACGAATTGCCAAGTGGCAAAAGGCTGGAATGCTTCATTCCATTTCGATACCGGGCTACTGCGATTCTCAGGTTCAACGGAGACTCCGGAACAACACGGACGTCCCTCTAGCGAGCAAGCAATCGGAACTGCGGCAGAGCCTATTTCGCTGGAGGGTTATCGCCCTACTTCCGTTTGGTGTCGCATTGTGGACCGCACTGTTCTGGGTCGAGAGCCAATCGCAAAGTGCAATGCCACGTGCAGCGTCCGCATGGTCTCTTTGCGCCGTTCCGGCATTCGCTTGCGCGATCGTGAACTTTACTGCCTCTCTTGTTTACTTAGTACGCCGAACTCAAAAAGCAGATGCGTTGGCCAATAGCGCGGCGCAAGTCGCCCTCATCTGTTTTGGCGGGGCCTTGGTGTTGGGAACGTTGTCGGGACATAGACAGCTCAATCTGTGGTGGAACTGGAACGCCTGCAGCGCGATCAGCATCTTCGTCGCGTTGCTCTACACAGGCTACCTAATGGTGCGCAAGTTTTGCGATCCGGGCCGAGTGCAGCTGGTTGCGTCGGTAGTCGCCATCTTTGCGTTTCTGGATGTTCCCTTCATCTGCGTGGCGGCCCGTCTGCGTCTGGCTGGCAGTCTGGGCTTTTCCCAATTGCTGGCGGCCCCTTCTCTCGCCGACTTATATAGACCGCCGGATCTCTGGAATGCTCTAGCGTGTCTGGCGCTTGCTGCGGTTGCGGTGGCGGCTCAGCGCCGAGTCCTAGTGGTTCGCCAGTTGGTCGAAGAGGAAGAGCTCGAACGACGGTCTTAAGACTTTGAAGAAGTGAACGGTGGTTGTGTGAGCTAATCCCTTAGGAGGGGAATACCAATGGCAACGGGTCGTCCAAAAGCAAGAAAGGCAGCACCTGGCCGCTTGGCAGAAGTGCTGTCGTACACGTTCAGTTCCGAATCGGTCTCTGAGGGGCACCCAGATAAAGTTAGCGACTACATTGCCGATTCGATCCTAGATGCATATCTCGAGCAGGATCCCAAATCGCGTGTAGCCTGCGAGGTTCTTTGCAAAGAGAATACAGTCGTGATTGGTGGCGAGATCAGTTCGAAAGGCCATGTCGATCATGAGGCCGTGGTTCGGGAAGCGATTCGAACGATCGGTTATACCGATTCGTCCGCTCCCTTCAACGCTGATCGTGTGCGGATTGTGCAGCTGATCTCCACTCAATCGCCGGACATCGCACTCGGGGTAGATATAGACAAAAACCTAGGTCACGAACAAGGCGCCGGCGACCAAGGCATTATGTTCGGCTATGCGACGAGCGAGACTCCAGAGATGATGCCTTTACCCATTTTACTCGCGCACAGGTTGACCGCAGGCCTGGCGGAAGATCGTCGAAGCGGCAAATATCCGTGGATTTACCCCGACGCAAAATCACAAGTGTCCGTGCACTATGAAGGGGAAATACCTGTCTCAGTCACTGATGTTCTCGTCTCCACTCAACATTCTCCCAAGATAGAGCGCGCCCAGATAGCTTCCTATGTTTCTGGGACACTGGGCCCTCGTGTTCTCGGGAAGTGGTTTCACCGAGACATTCGCTTCGTTGTCAATCCCACCGGAAGCTTTGTGCTTGGCGGCCCATCCGCTGACTGTGGCGTCACGGGAAGAAAAATCATCGCCGATACGTATGGCGGTGCGGCGCGGCATGGAGGCGGAGCCTTTAGCGGAAAGGACCCCTCTAAAGTCGATCGAAGCGCCGCATACTTTTGCCGTTACGCGGCGAGACAAATTGTCGCTGAAGGGCTGGCGGATCGGGTCGAGATCCAGGTTGCTTATGCCATCGGTATCGCAAAACCCCTCTCCGTCAAAGTCGATACTTTTGGAACTGGGGACGTGCATCCTGCGATTGCGTTTGTGCAGAAGTTGGATTTCCGGCCGGCCGCCATCATCGAACGACTTGACCTGCTCCGGCCCATTTATCGCACGTCGACGAATTACGGCCATTTTGGCAAGAAGGGATTGCCTTGGGAGGCGTAATACAGCGGGAGAGCGGGGCGGTGGAATTCCTCCTACAGATCACCGCCCCGCCTCGCATACTTCTGATTGAGGAGTGCTGCGCAATATGTGGGCGCGTCGCTGCCTTGAAAAAGGAGTCGTTTGTCCGATTTGGCCATTGTGAGGCGAACCCAACGCCTTATTGTAGATTCGCAGGGACACCCAAAACGGAAGCCTACGTTCCGAGGGACTAGCGTTCGCCCAACCACCTCTGTAGCCCAGGGTGCAATGAAAGGCTGCGCATCCTCTCACGTGTAAACCAACCGACAGCATCTGTTTCAGAGACACAACGGGCGAGGAAGGGACGAGCAACAGTGGCGGTGAGAATGTAGAATTTCCAGCCCCCTCCGCATTCCTGCACATTGATTTTTGTGACTTCGTAATATGGGAGCGGTCCTATCTCCTCTGCCGCTTCGCGTTGCGCCGCTATCTCGGCCGATTCACCTCGACGAATCGCGCCTCCCGGAATACACCATCTGCCATTGTGGTCCACGGTTGACCACCGTCTCTCCAGAAGATACGTAAGTTCCATATCGCTATCGAGATGACAAAATAAGAGGCCGGCCGCGCCGATTGCGCCCCAATGCGTGTGCCCTTTATCGCAGATCGTCCAGCGATCGAGACGAGGCGGACACTCACTCCACTTGCTATTCATCGGTTACGCACCCGACGCTAGCATCCTTTACTAGCCGAATATATTTTGCGAGCGTGCCACGATTGGCTTTGTACGGTGGAGCTGTCCATCGTTCCTTGCGCTCCTGCAATTGGCTCTCAGACAGAGTCAGATCGAGCGAATTCTTTGTCGCGTCTATTGTTACCGTGTCGCCATTTTCGAGCAGCGCGATTGGTCCCCCCTCTTGCGCTTCTGGAGTGATGTGGCCGACTAGGAATCCGTGCGAGCCTCCCGAGAATCGTCCGTCCGTTATGAGAGCGACATCCTTGCCCAATCCGGCTCCGACGATGGCCGAAGTGGGAGTAAGCATTTCCGGCATACCAGGCCCACCTTTGGGTCCTTCATAGCGAATGACAACCACATCGCCCTTTTGGATCTGCTGTTTCTCCAGGGCGTGGAGCATTTCTTCCTCGGAGTTGAAGACTCTCGCGGGCCCGACAAATCGGAGACCTTCTTTCCCTGTAATTTTCGCGACCGCTCCACCGGGAGCGAGATTCCCCCGAAGGATTTGGAGGTGTCCGGTCTGCTTGATCGGGTTAATCAACGGACGCACGATCTGCTGTCCGGCGGTCAGTGCGGGGAGATTCTTTACATTCTCTGCGACCGTTTTCCCCGTCACAGTGAGACAATCGCCATCGATCAGGCCTGACTCGAGCAACAGTTTGATCACGGCTGGGATGCCGCCGACGGCGTGCAAATCCTCCATGACATAGGGTCCACTCGGTTTGAAGTCGGCCAATAAAGGAGTTCGATTACTGATCTGTTGGAAATGGTCGAGGGTCAAATCTACGTCCACTGACCGCGCGATTGCGATTAGATGAAGAACAGCGTTGGTTGAACCTCCTAGCACCGAAACAACGGTGATCGCATTTTGAAATGCTCTGAGCGTCATGATGTCGCGTGGCTTCAAATCGCGTTCGAGAAGGATTCTAATCGCGGCGCCCGCACGCTGGCATTCATCGAGCTTAAGGGGATCCTCCGCTGGAGTTGAGGAACTGTACGGCAGCGTCATACCCAAGGCTTCAATTGCCGACGCCATGGTGTTGGCGGTGTACATTCCCCCGCAAGCACCCGCACCGGGGCACGAATGGCTCACAATAGCCTGTCGTCGTTCGTCAGTGATCGAACCGGACAAATACTCTCCGTAACTTTGGAAGGCCGAAACAATGTCGAGTTTCATCCCGTCGAGTTGACCGGCGCGTATGGTTCCGCCGTAGATCATTAGCGCGGGACGATTCAGCCGTCCCATGGCCATGACGCAGCCGGGCATATTTTTGTCGCACCCTGGGATCGCTATGTTGCCGTCGTACCACTGCGCGGACATGACCGTCTCAATTGAGTCGGCGATGAGGTCGCGAGACTGTAAGGAAAAGCTCATACCGTCGGTGCCCATCGAGATGCCGTCGCTCACTCCGATCGTGTTGAACCGCATTCCCACCAAGCCCGCCGATTGGACTCCGGTGCGGACTTTCTCGGCAAGTCCGAGGAGATGCATGTTGCACGGGTTTCCCTCAAGCCAGAAGCTGACGATTCCGATCTGCGGCTTGTCCATGTCCCGTGCGGAGAGGCCCGTTGCGTATAGCATCGCCTGCGAGGCTCCCTGCGACTTGGGCGCCGTCACTACAGAGCTAAATGGATTCAATTTCATGCTTTTCCTCTCATCGATGAATGTGGACAGTTGTGATGTTTTTCACTTGTCCCGCCACTTGCTCGCTGTAGTGGTCCCATCTTTGGTGAACATGTTTTTGCCCGCGGCGGCGAGGCGGGCCGGACAACATATACCTAATCGCAGTTCCACCCGCGATCATGCACAGAAGATTGAAACAGCCAATTCGATAGTTTGCTGCATCAAGAGGTAAAACGAGGAAAACAAAGAAAATCAAGCCCGCAAACAACGTGCCCCAAAAACTGCTCTTAACGCCGTAGCGCACGGCAACAGCGGCGGCGACTACCAGTTGGAGCCATAGCGGGATCGCGGGGACCGACGTATGGTCCCAAAAAATAATGGATGTCGATGCTGCGGCCCAGCCGCAGATCAGAATCCCGATCATCGAGTTGACACTTTGCTTCCTTGGCATAACGACTCCTGACGAAAAAGGTCGATCTGTAGGAGTCATCAGCCATCTGCAAAGCGAATGGCGGTTGGAAGGTGAACCCCTTCACCTGGCGGCGATTATATAATCTTGCAAATTCCTGAGGAACGCTTTTTATTTCTGCCAATTCGGTTGACGTGCAGAGGCCGTAGCCAATACATCCATTTGATTTCGCAGGTCATTCGGTTATCATTTAGAAAGAGGCCAAGGAGTTCGGCCCTTAACCGCTGCCCCAAATGCCGGGGTGGATGATGACTCCTGACAGGGATTCCTGTCGCGGAGTCATGTCGCCGGCAGCAATCCCAACGCTAAGTCAGAAGTTAGGAGAATTGTCATGGAGAATGCCCATCATTTGCTCGCACTCCTCGGGTTGTCGCTGGCGGCTGTTTCAATCACGATCAAACTCATCTTCCCAACTCTTAATCGCATCTTGGCTGAGTCGGAAGGCGAAGGTTCATACGAGAGAAAACTGAAGAAGTAGGTGTTGCCGCAGGTACAGTTCCGCCGTGGAGAGAAGTGTGCATGAAGATCGCCATCATTTCCGACATTCACGGAAATTTCGACGCGCTCTCGTCGTTCCGTGAGACCTATGACGAATTGTGGATGCTCGGGGATCTCGTCAATTACGGTCCACAGCCAGCCGAGGTGATCGACTACGTGCGGGCGAACGCGGCGATCGTGCTGAGAGGCAACCACGATCAGGCGGTTGGCTACGGGGAAGACCCTCGCTGTGTGCCGCCCTTCCGCGAACTGGCGGCCGCGACACAAAAAATCACGGAGACGCTGCTGAATAAGGACCAGAAGGCGTACTTACGCAGCCTCCCCATCTCTTTGCGGTTCGCTCGAAAACAAACTTCGTTCTACCTGTGTCATGCGACCCCTTCTGATCCTCTGTATGGATACTACCCATCCGGTTCTCCGGCTTGGATCCAGGAAAGCACCACAGTCGAGGCGGACTTTCTGCTGGCGGGCCATACTCACGTTCCGTTCATTCGAAGAATTGGAGATCGGGTTGTGGCGAATCCAGGGAGTCTGGGACAGTCGGCATCGGGTGGATCGGACGCACGATATGCCATCTGGGAAAACGGCAATCTGTCTCTCCACAGTCTTGCGTACCCAGTGGAGCGCACGATTGAAAAGATTCGATCATGGCGGCTTCCGTGCGACATCGAGGCAAAGTTGACGCGGCTTTTCGAAGAGGGTGCGATTTCGTAATTCCATAACAGAGGAGAGTTCGTGTCGAAAATCTCGCAATTGGACGGCCTGCAAATTCTGGACTCCCGGGGAAATCCTACCGTTCAGGTGACGGTAACGTTGGAAAGCAAGTTTGTCGGCACCGCTAAAGTTCCCTCCGGAGCCTCTACCGGAAAGCACGAGGCGGTGGAGTTGAGGGACGGAGATGCCCGCCGCTACAACGGAAAGGGAGTCCGCAGTGCAATCGACAATTTGCGTCAGGAGATTCTGCCAGCGGTAGTCGGCCTTGATGCGGAAGATCAAGAGGCGCTTGATGCAAAGCTGATTGCCTTGGATGGGACGGCCGATAAGTCGCGACTCGGAGCCAACGCGATTCTTGGAGTCTCCATTGCAACGGCTCGGGCGCAAGCCGCTGAAAAGCGTATCCCCCTTTATCGGCACTTGGTTCCGCAGGAGCGTTACGTTCTTCCGGTTCCGATGTTCAACGTCTTGAATGGAGGGAGACACGCCGATAACAATGTCGATTTTCAGGAGTTCATGATTGCTCCCGTGGGAGCGTCTTCTTTCTCGGAAGGATTGCGTGCTGCGTCCGAGATCTTCCACAAGCTGAAGCAGATCCTTCATCTGAGCGGATTCGAAACCAGTGTCGGGGATGAAGGGGGATTTGCTCCGCGGCTGCGTTCCAACGACGAAGCGATGGATCTGATCGAGTCCGCAATCGCAAAGGCCGGTTACAAGTCAGGCCTGGACATAGCCATTAATCTCGATCCCGCCGCCAGTGAGTTCTATCGAGCGGGCAAATATGTATTCAGCAAGAGTGACGGCGCCGAAAAGACTTCAGCAGAACTCATTGAAATGTGGGAGGCCTGGTTAAAACGATACCCGACGATCTATTCCCTCGAAGACGGCCTGGCAGAGGACGATTGGGAAGGCTGGCAAGTGATCACCCGCAAGCTGGGCAATCAAGTTCAACTCGTCGGCGACGATATTTTCGTCACGAATCCAACGATTCTCCAAAAAGGCATCGACGCGAATATCGCAAATGCCATTCTGATCAAACTGAATCAGATCGGAACCGTCACGGAAACGATTCGCTGTGTGCGGTTGGCGCAGGCCAACGGATACAACACGGTGATCTCTCACCGCTCCGGCGAGACCGACGATACGACCATTTCCGATTTCGCCGTCGCGATGGGTTCCGGGCAGATCAAGGCTGGCTCCGTGTCGCGCGGAGAACGCATCGCTAAATACAACCGCCTGCTGGAGATTGAACACGAACTCGGCTCGAATGCGCAATATGCTGGGAAATCCGTTTATTCCCGTTGGCGACACTAGGAGCAGTCGATGGCCGATCAGGATTGGTCAGACAGCCAGATCCGAGAGATGGTGCGGGGTCTCGAATCCCTGCGCCGGGGTGACTTCGCGTCGGCCGCTCTGATCGGTTGCGGTCCTCGAGCCATCGAGCCGCTGCGAAGATACCTTCTTCAAGGAAAACCACGAGGGATCTTCCAACCAAGACAATTGGCGGTGGAGACGTTGGCGGCGCTCGGAGCGCGCGATGTTCTCTTGGAGTATCTGCGACAATCGCGGCTCATCGTCGATCCGGTCGTCCGTTTTAGCGAGGCCAATGTGCAGAGTACGGCGGCGCGCGCCCTGTCTCATTGGCTGTCCGACGACGTTTACCGCGAGTTGAAAGATTTGGCGGACACGCATCTTCTTCTTCCGGGATTGGTGGAAGCCCTTGCCGAGTTCCGGCGTCTCGAAATGGTCCCGTACTTCCTCTGGGCGTTGGGTGATGGCGAGTGCCGCGAAGCAGGTGAAGAGGCATTGCGCAAAATCGGGGTCGTCGCACGTCCGTTGTTGGCAGAAGCCGCGACGGCTCCTGCTCCTTCACGGGATGAGGAAACTCCTTCCAGCCGCATTCGCCGGCGCAAGGTGCTAGGCATTCTCGCGGACGGTCAAGTATCCGACGCCGAGTGGCGCGCGCTGCGTCCGTTGCTCGACGACCGGGATACGGAGATCGCCGCAATTACGGCGCGTATCGCTTTGCAAGTCGGCACCACGCCTGATCAGACAAAAGCAGCCAAGCAATTGATCGAGATTCTTCCTCGGGCCGACTGGTTTCTGCGTACATACGTGAGGAGCTGCCTGGCAGACCACTACGACGTGGCAAGGCCACAGATTGAATCTGAGATTGCCACCCGCAACGCGGCAGGCGAAAAAGAACGCGCTCTCGACATGGTGTTGCGGCTGCTGGTGAACCTCAAGACCCAGGTCGAGAAGGCCGAACAGATCGGAGCTGGCTTATGTCAAAACCGGGAACAGTCGACGCTCAGACGTCTCCGACGACCAGTGCCGCGATGGGTGGCCATCATCTGCCGCTTCGTGAATACGAACGATTGAAGCTCGATCTCGCGACGCTGATCCATTCTGCCGTGACTTGTGCCGCTGACGACAAAAACGATTCTTTGCGACGCGCCTATCAGGACATTGCGACGTCTCTGGCCGAAGACCGCTTTCACTTGGCGGTTGTCGGGCAGTCCAGTCGAGGCAAAAGCACTTTGATGAATGCAGTTTTGGGTATGGATCGATTGCCGACGGGGATCGTTCCCATTACCTCGGTCATCACCAGCGTCAGCTATGGCAGCCGAGAGCGCGTGCGCCTGTTCTTCCAGAATTCCATTCTTTATCATGAAGCGCCGTTGAGTGAGCTGGCAAACTACATTACCGAGCAAGGCAATCCCGGCAACCAGCGAAAGATCGAAGTCGCCGAAGTCCAGCTTCCTGCCGAGGTGTTGCAGCGTGGTTTTCTTTTCGTGGATACGCCCGGATTTGGTTCTGTGATCGCAGAGAACACTGAGACCACCAGGCGCTTCTTTCCGAGAGCCGACGCATTTCTCTTTGTGACCAGCTTTGATATTCCGTTTTCTGCCGAGGAACTCGGATTTCTCCGAGAGGCATGCGCGAGACATCGAAAAGTATTTTTCATCGTAAACAAGGCGGACCTGGTGTCGAGGGACCAGTATGATGCCTTTCTGGACTTCATCCGTGGCCGCCTGGTAGAACAGTTGGACTCCGACCAGATCGAAATCTTTGCCCTTTCGGCTCGCGAGGCGTTGGCAGCCAAGCTCAATCACGATGCGGACCGACTTGAGAAGAGCGGCTTGCGCGCTCTGGAATCTGCGCTGGTGGACTTTCTGACAGCGGAGAAGTCCAGGGCGTTACTGGCTCAGGCATGTCACCGCTTTGAAAGCTTGTTAGCTGGTCAAAGCAATCCGCGACTTGTGGTGGTCAAAGAGCGACTATCAGAGCTTCGACCACAGATTGTCGGAGAGGGAGCGGCGGTGGCTGCCAAGAGTGACCCTGATTGGGGAACATCGTCTGGGACCTTGGCGGCCCCGCGCTCCTGCGTGGTATGCGCGAACGTCGTTCGTGAGATTTTCAACTTCCTGAGCCGCTATCAGTACGAACTCTCGCGTAATCTCGACGAACAAGATGTTCACGCAGGTCGGAACGGCTTCTGCCCGATGCATACTTGGCAGTACGCGCGAATTGCCTCGCCGCAGGGTATTTGCACGGCCTATCCCAAACTCCTTTTCTCCCTTGCCGATCGGTTGCGCGACGCCTGGCAACAATCACATTCATTGGCCACCTTGCGGGAGTTAGTGCAACAAATGCTCCCGAGCTCGAACCACTGTGTGCTCTGCGAGGTTACAGCAACCGTCGAAAAGCGCGTGATCGAACAAATCATTACGTCGTTACCGGCCACGGTCCCGTCCGACTACAGTAATGTTTCGCTCTGTCTGCCGCATTTGGCCCTTACGCTCGACGCTGTGTCGGCTCAAGAAGTCGGGCTTCCACTGATCCGTCAGATCGATGCTGCTCTTGATCGCGCCGCAGAGAACATGCAGCGCTATGCGCTCAAGCACGAGGGGCTACGACGAGAACTCGTGAGTGACGAAGAGTGGCAGGCTCCTGAATTTGGTTTGGCACTTGTGGTCGGTGATCGCCGCGTCCAGGCATCGAGAATTGTGAGATCCGATTGATGGCTTGCAAGTCACCATCGAATCATTGACTTCGTTCGGCTAGCGGACGATAATTCATCCGTTAGGTGTTGGAGTTCACCTTTAACCGCCCCATTGGGCAAATGACTCCTACGAGGGTTTTCTCTTGTGGCGAAGTCGTTTGTCAGTT
>Ga0302324_100002139_pt1 | contig 46625 bp, 38 predicted proteins | sample Palsa_T0_1_FD_201949 | JGI IMG/M metagenome (GOLD analysis project Ga0302324, IMG submission 201949) | Peat permafrost microbial communities from Stordalen Mire near Abisko, Sweden - Palsa_T0_1 | ecosystem: Environmental > Terrestrial > Soil > Palsa > Peat permafrost | place: Sweden: Abisko... | reverse complement strand
GTAGTAGACATTCAGCGGCGAAGTGAGGAACAGCGCATCTAGTCGCGCTTCCCTCATGATGCGAGTGGCTCTTTCGCGATTCAACAGCGCACCGAGCAGCTCGGGAGGATCTGCGCTCGGATGACGCTGCGCGGTTGCGCCACCGAGCGCTGCGCTGGAGGCAGTGCCGACAGAGGCCGCCAGAAATCCTCGTCGATTCATGCCCAGCCTCCAGGCGCCAGCGCGACGCCGTGCTTCCTCCGCGACCTACAACTTCGCTTCCAGCCGTATGCCGAAGTAGCGGTCGAAATCACGGGCGGGTTGCCCGACCACGGCGTTGCTATTCCACGGGCCGGACCAGAAGTCTTCCATGTCGACATAGTAGTGGTGATTGGTGACATTGTTGGAGAACGCCGTGACCGACCATTTGCCAGATTTGGGGCGCAGACCGACACTAAGGTCCAGGATTCCGAAGGATCCCTGGATCGTTTCCGGATTTTGATCGGGCTGAAACTGCGTCGTGGATCGATAGGCATAGTTGCCGCCGAGGACGCCCTCAAATCCACTGTCGCCAAGCGGCAGCCGTTGTTCGACGAACAGGGTTCCCTTGAACTTCGGTGCGTCCGGCATGGTGTCACCCGATACGTTTTGAGCGGTGCTGCTCGTCCCGGGCACAGGATTGCAGCCGAGCGCGGGTGTTTGCGTAACCCCATTGCCCCAGCAGGGAGCGCCCGTGTAAGAGACGAACTTCGCATTGATAAACGCAAGATCGAGGCCGATGCGCAGCAGCTGCGTCGCCGCATAGACGCTGTCGATTTCCAGACCCTCGGTCCGCGCCTCGCCGGCCGTGCTGAGACCCTCGATGGGCGCCACATTTCCCGGAATCGATTCAGTGATCTGCACCTGATAGTTCTTGTACAGCGTGTAGAAAGCCGCCGCGTTCACTTGCAAGCGATGATCGAAATATTCGCCCTTCGAGCCTATCTCATAATGATCGACGTGTTCCTGGCCGGTCACCGGCAGCGGTACCGTCGGCGCGCCAACGTTGCCGCCGCTGTAGATGCCCGTGTTGAACACATTCGGCGCATATCCTCGCGCATAGGTGGCATAGACCATCCAGTTGGGCGTGAATTTTTGCTGAAGGCTGATGTCGCCCACCACGATATCGGAGTTGTTGCTGTTTGCGGTAGAGATATTGCCGTTCCCACCGAGCTGCTGGTAGGAATAGCTGAGTTCGTCCTTGTTGTACCGCAGACCTGCGACCAGCGAGGTGGTCGGCAGGAATCTCCAAGTCGCGCGACCGTAGACATCGTAGGTCTTGGTGTCCGTATCGACGTTGTAATCGGTCTCGGCCGGAGTGAATGTGCGATCCGCCACCATGTCGACCGTTTGGTCCGAATAGAACAAGCCGGCCACGAAACTGACCGGCTGATCGAGCGAGGACACAACCTTGAATTCCTGGCTGGTCTGATTGACGAGGATATCCTGGGTTTGCTCGTTGTTGAAAGGGGCCCAAGTGCCAGGCGACCCAGGCGGCGGCGGTCCAGGCAAGAAAAGCGACGAAAAGGCAGCGCTGAAATTATTGGAGAAGAAGCTCGAGTTGACGAAAAGATCTTGGTAGTTGAACTGATGCTCGCGCAGGTACGCCGTGGTCGAGCTCAACGTCAGACCGCCGATGCGGTAGTCCAGATTGATCGAATAGATCTGGTCGGAAACATTGGCGCTCTCGGTGACCACGGTGTTGGCCGTGTTGTTGGTCATACTGGGGGTCACCCCGGCCAATACCGCGGCCTGGCTCAAGGTTCCCGTGACGAAAGGCGGCAGCGGCGGCGGACTCGTGCCGAACAACAAGTACGCGCCCGGTGTTATGTAGGTGTAAACGAAATTGGGCCCCTCGGATTTTGATTTCTGATAATCCGCCATCAAAGTGATGTCGAGTGCGTCGTTCGGCTTGATTACCAATTTGCCGCGAATACCGCTATTTTCCTGGTCAGAATCCGTGCCGGTGGCAATATTGTTTATCGGAAAATCGCGCTTGTTGCCGTACACCGAGACACTGCCGAGCACGCTCTCGGCGATCGGGCCGCCGACAAACCCGTTGAATCGATATTCATGATCGTTGGTGGCTGTCGTGCTGAGGTCAGCCGTGAGCTGATCGGTCGGACTGCGCGATACCATGTTGATGAGGCCGGCGGCGGCCGTGCGCCCGCCCAACGTTGCTTGAGGGCCTTTGAGGACCTCGATGTCCTTGATGTCCTCCAACTGGTTCGCCATGTCCGCATCGGAGGGAATGGGAATCCCGTCGATCATGATGCCGACGCCAGAAGCCAGGCCGACGGTCGCCTCGTTGGCATTGCTCGAGATGCCGCGAATGCCGTAGGGCACCCGACCGTTGAATGAGCCAACCAGGTCCACCGAAGGCACGAGCTTGTCCAGGTCGACGATGTCGCCGGCATTCATGCTGGCAAGCTCACTCGCGGATACCACCGATGCCGCGACGGGGACGTCGGACAATCTCTCGCTGCGCTTTTGCGCGGTAATCACGATTTCTTCCAACTGCGGACCGGAACTGCTGTCGGCAGGGCCTGGCGCGGCACTGTCAGCGGCGATCGCCGACAGCGCTAACGGCGCGCCTGATAGGGCGATTACGCCGGCAAGCAGCAGCTTATTCTTGTAGAACATGTTTCCCCCCAATGGTTGCGTCTTTCAGCGTGGTTGCCAGACAGCTTCACTATCTAGTGATTCACCATTACCACATCGTGGTACACCACCGGCGGATGATAAGCCACGGAAAGGAAGCTTGTACAGTGCGGCGTGGCCGCCGCCTGTCTGCGCGACCGGAAAGTCGGATATCGACCTCTAGATCACAGCGTGATACGTTCAAAAATAGTTGGAGCCAGTTTGAATGCCTAAATCTGCATCGTTGAAGCCGCTAACAATATTGGGTGCACTGTCGTTCTGCGGTTGGGCGGCCAGTGTAGAGGCGAAGATCGTCTATCTCGACATGGATGTCGAACTGGATCAAGTCGCGCCGGAGGACGCGAAGATGTTTCGCGTCGGCGGCCACGATTTGGATCGAATTGCCTATGATGACAGCACCGTGGACCCGGTCACGCACCAGGTCAGGCTTACCTACCTCGCGCATTTTATTATGGGCCGTTGGATGCCTACGACGCCAACCAACACCTCGACCCTCGATCTGAGCAGCCAACCTTACAAGCTTGATTTCGTCGCGGCAGCCAATCACGGTCAGCCGCTGTTGGTCGTATTCGAAGGCGCGACTCAAAGAATGGCGATTCTCGCCCGTCCCGACTTTCACATGCTGATCGCCGGTAAATATACGATCAGCGCCAAGCCCATCGAAGCGGCCGCGGCAGCCGAACCGCCCGCCAAGGCCAACGATCCTTCGACCATGCCGATGCGATCTGGCGCGCCGCCGCCGCCAAAGAATCCCTAGCGCATCTAGATCGAGGCCACGCCAATCGGAGTGTTGCGCTTCACGGACAGCGCCGCGGCTTCTGCAAGCACGAGCGACGCGACGCCGTCGCGATAGCCTGCGATCGGCGTCACGCCGTCCCGCAAAATATCCACGAAATGCCGCATTTCGCGGCGGTAGGCCTGCGCGTAACGCTCGAGGAAAAAATTCTGCAACGCATCGCTCGCTGATCCGCGTTCCGTGCTGGTTGTCACGGTACTCATCAGCACGTTGTCTGCACGCACCGTGCCGGCGGAACCGTATGCTTCGATGCGTTGGTCGTAACCATATCCTGAACGGCGAGTGTTGCTGATGACGCAGAGCCGACCGGATTCAGTGCGCAGCAGAGTTCGCGCCGTGTCAACATCACCGGCCGCGCCGATTGCGGGGTCAACGAGGCAGCTGGCGCTCGCAAAGACTTCCACTGGTTCCTCGCCCAGCAACCAGCGCGCCATATCGAAGTCATGAATTGCCATGTCCTTGAACAGGCCGCCGGAAGTGCGGATATAGGAAACCGGCGGCGGCGCGGGATCGTGACTGACGATGTTCAGACTCTCGAGTTTGCCGATGGCATTCGATTCAATTCTCGCTTTGAGCGCGGCGAAATGTGGATCAAAACGCCGGTTGAATCCCACCAGCATTCTTGCGAGGGACAATTGCGGAGCGGCACTGCGCGCGCGCGAGAGATCCAGATCCAATGGCTTCTCGCAGAAAATCGCCTTACCTGCTGCTGCCGCCAATAGGGCCTGATCCAAATGCGCATTCGTCGCACTCGCAATGATGACACCAGAAATGGAGCGGTCACTTAGGGCCGCATCGATGTCTACGACCTTGGCAGCGGTTTGGTGCGCGAGCGCATCGGCCGCGGCGCGGTTCGGATCAATAACATATTTGAGCGTCAGCTCAGGCTGTGCCGCGGCGTTGCGTGCATGAATTTGCCCGATCCGACCCGCCCCAAAGATCGCAACGTCGAACATTTGCCACTCCTCCAAATTGAATCGTTCGGCGCTCGATCGAACGATCTTTGCAGCGGAGTATAATGAAACGCTCACTACTCGTTGCGTGAGTTCCTTGAATCTTACGGATAAAACCATTGACCTGATTGCCATCGGCCGCTCGAGCGTGGACTTGTATGGCGAGCAGATCGGGGGCCGTCTCGAAGATATGGGGTCATTCGCCAAGTACGTCGGCGGCAGCCCGACCAATACCGCCATTGCCGCGGCAAGACTCGGATTGAGAGCGGGACTATTGACGCGAGTGGGCGCGGATCATATGGGGCGTTTCATTCGCGAGGAATTGGTGCGCGAGGGCGTAGATGTACGCGGCGTGCACACCGACCCTGCGCGCTTGACGGCCCTGGTCGTGCTCGGGATACGTAATCGCGAATCCTTTCCGCTGATTTTCTATCGCGAAAACTGCGCCGATATGGCGCTTTGCGAACAAGATCTCGATGATGCGTATCTCGCAACAGCCCGTGCGGTTCTCATCAACGGCACGCATCTCTCCGCGCGCGGCGTGTTCGCAGCGAGCCTAAGCGCGGCGCGGCAAGTCAAGGCGAACGGCGGGCGTGTGATCTTCGACGTGGACTACCGGCCGGTCCTTTGGGGACTGACAGCGAAGGATTTGGGCGAGAATCGCTTCGTATCCGACGCAGGGGTCACCGAGCGCCTGCAGGCGGCGCTGCCCTGGTGCGATTTGATCGTCGGCACGGAAGAAGAGCTTTGCATTTTGGGAGGATCGGAACAGCTAATCACCGCCATCAAAAATATAAGAGCGAAAACGGCGGCAATCTTGGTCTGCAAGCGCGGTGCGCAAGGCTGCGTCGCCTTCGCAGCAGCCATACCCGATGATATTGAATCGGGATTGGTCGTACCTGGGTTCAAGGTCAACGTTCTCAATGTGCTGGGGGCCGGTGATGCCTTTATGGGCGGCTTTCTGCGTGGCTGGCTGCGCGATGAAACTCTCGGGGAGAGCTGCCGCATGGGTAACGCCTGCGGCGCCATTGTGGTGTCGCGTCACGGCTGTGCGCCGGCGATGCCAACTTGGGCTGAGTTGCAATCAGTTCTGCGCACAGCAGGGGAGCTTCCTGAGGAATCGTTTATCCGCGAATTGGATCATGTGCACTGGGCAACTACCAGAGCACACGACTATCCTGAGTTGATGGTGCTGGCCATTGATCACCGCAGTCAGTTTGAAGACCCCGGGAATTTCGGTTCAGCCGACAAGGAGCGGATCGCAACCTTTAAGACCTTGGGGCTGCGTGCGCTGCACGCCGCCGCCCGTCAAGACAGTTGTTTTGGAGTCCTGCTCGATGGACGATATGGATTTGAGGCCTTGAGCGAGGCCGCCGATCTGCCTTATTGGGTGGGTCGTCCGATAGAAATTCCCCAATCTCGCCCGCTCGAGTTCGAAGGCTCCGCCGATGTCGCCGTCGAATTGTCGAGCTGGCCGCTCAATCAGGTGGTCAAATGTCTCGTGAGCTGCCATCCGGACGATGCGGCGGATCTCAAGAGACGCCAAGATCGCCAGCTAAAGCGCTTATTCGAAGCGTGCCGCAAGACGCGCCACGAATTGCTGCTTGAAATCATTCTACCGCGCGAGATGGCGCAAGATTCCAATACGATGGCGCGCGCACTGTCGCAGATTTATGCCCTGGACGTGCGGCCGGATTGGTGGAAACTTCCGCCGAGCGGCAGCGCCGCCCATTGGCAAGCCATTCAAGATACGATTGGACAGGAGGATCCGTTGTGTCGGGGTGTCCTGCTTCTGGGACTGTCGCAGCCTGAGGCTGAACTCATCGCATGCTTCGCCGCCGCGGCGCCATTCGCAATCATCAAGGGATTCGCAATCGGTAGGACAATCTTCCATGAAGTGGCTCGCGCCTGGTTCGCGGACGCAATGAGCGACGCAGCAGCCTGCGAGGCGATGGCCGCGAATCTCTCAAGGTTGGCGCAAGCGTGGCGAAGCGCGCGCGCGGCGGCTGCGGTATGAAGACAATTCGATGCACCGCGGCGCAAGCGGCGGTTCGATATCTGGTCGCCCAGCACGTCGAAGCCGCGTCGCAAGAAGTGCGCTACTTCGCGGGCGTGTGGGCTATATTCGGCCACGGCAATGTTGCCGGCCTCGGCGAGGCGCTGTACGCCGCTCGGGAACAGCTTCCAACCTTTCGGGCGCATAACGAACAGGCAATGGCCCATGCTGCCATCGCATATGCCAAGCAGCTGCGACGGCGGCGAGCCATGATTTGTACGAGTTCCATTGGACCGGGCGCGACCAACATGGTGACCGCGGCGGCTTTGGCCCATGCCAATCGATTGCCGGTGCTGTTCCTGCCGGGAGACACGTTTGCCACTCGCGGCCCCGATCCGGTGCTGCAGCAGATTGAGAGCTTCGCGGACGGAACCGTCACGGCCAACGATTGTTTTAGACCGGTTTCCCGCTACTTCGACCGCATCGTTCGCCCCGAACAATTGGTCGACGCGCTGCCGCGGGCCATGAACACGTTGTTGGATCCGGCCTCGTGCGGGCCGGTGACATTGGCTTTCTGTCAGGACGTACAAGCCGAGGCGTATGACTATCCGGAAGCGTTTTTTCGCCGCCGCGTGTGGAGCATTCGTCGTCCACAAGCAGATCGGCGCGAGATTGAGCATCTCGTGACGTGGCTGAAATCAGCCCGCGCACCATTGATCATCGCCGGCGGCGGTGTTCACAACAGCGGCGCGGAAGCGCTCCTGGCCGATTTCGCGACCCGCTTTCGGATTCCCGTCAGCGAAACTCAGGCGGGGAAGGGCGCGTTGCGGTGGGATCATCCTCTTAATCTCGGTGCCATCGGTGTTACGGGCAGCAGTTGCGCCAACGCTGCGGCGGCCAAAGCCGATTTGATTTTGGGTGTGGGTACGCGACTACAGGACTTTACGACCGGCTCGCGCGCGCTGTTTACTGCGCCGAATTGTCGCTTGGTGCAAATCAACGTTGCGCCCTATGACGCCGGCAAGCATGACGCTGCGACGGTGGTCGGTGATGCTCGCGAAGTGCTCACAGTGCTCACGGAGCGTCTGGCCGATTGGCGGCCCGATCGAGATGCGACAATGATCGGCGCGGAAGTCGCGCGCTGGAATCTCGCCTGGGGAGACGCAACCCGTGCGCCGAGTTCGGGTCTGCCCTCCGATGCGCAAGTCATCGGCGCCTTGTGGCGAAGCTGTTCGGACAGCGCGGTGGTTGTCTGCGCTGCCGGCGGATTGCCGGGAGAGCTGCACAAGCTATGGCGATCGAGAGCGCCGGATGACTATCACGTCGAGTACGGTTACTCCTGCATGGGCTATGAAATCGCGGGAGGCTTGGGCGTCAAAATGGCGCAGCCGCTTCGCGATGTTTACGTCCTGGTAGGGGATGGCAGTTATCTGATGCTCAATTCCGAACTGGCTACATCGGTGGCGTTGGGCTACCGATTGGTGGTCGTGGTGCTCAATAATCGGGGATTTGGCTGCATCAATCGCCTGCAACGAGCGACCGGCGGGGCGGCCTTCAACACACTGTGGGAAGATTCGGCGCACGCGGTTCTGACGGACATTGATTTTGTTGCACACGCGGCGAGCTTAGGCGCCATCGCCGAAAAGGCCGCCTCGATTGAAGCGCTGGAACAGGCATTGCAACGCGCGCGCCAATCCGAGCGCACCCACGTGATAGTGATCGACACTGATCCTGCCGTCACCACGGCGGCGGGCGGCGCCTGGTGGGATGTGGCCATACCTGAAGTCTCGTCCCGCGCCGCAGTCGATGCCGCTCGCGCGGCATCCTTGACCCAGCGCAAGAACCGACGGTTGGGAGATTGACGCATGAGCATCCGCTTTGGCGTAAGCCCCATCGCGTGGATCAATGATGACCTGCCCGCGCTTGGCGGTAATACGCCACTGGATTCCGTTCTCGACGAAGCCCGCGATGTTGGGTTTGCGGGCATCGAGCTCGGCGGAAAGTTTCCACGAGAGCCAAAGGTGCTCCAAGCCTTGCTGAAACGGCATCAACTGGTGTTGGTCGGCGGCTGGTACAGCGCAAGCCTGTTGACCCGTTCGGCCGCAGCGGAAATCCAGGCGTTGCAATCTCACTTAGGATTACTCAAGGCGATGGGCTGCAGCGTGTTCATTCTTGCCGAGACCAGCAACGCGATTCATTGCGATCAAACTCGCGCCCTGTCCGCGACACCGCGGCTCGCCGATTCGGCCTGGGATGAGTTTGGGCGAAAATTGACCGACGTCGCCGACTACCTCGCCCAGGCGGGCCTGCGCATGGCGTATCACCACCACTTGGGCACCGTGGTGGAATCGCAGCAGGATCTCGATCATTTCCTCAAATCCACCGGCCCAGCAGTCGGTCTGACCGTCGATACGGGTCATGCGGCGCTCGGTGGCGTCGACGCTTTGGCGCTCATTCGCAATCATCCGCTTAGGGTCGCGCACGTGCATTGCAAGGACATTCGCTCGCGTGTCTTTCATCAGGTCAAATCCGAGAGCAAGAGCTTCTTGAGCGGAGTGATCAGCGGAATGTTTACCGTTCCTGGCGACGGGGATCTTGAGTTCGCAGGCGTGATGCAAGCGCTCGCGAAAATTGGCTATGCTGGATGGATTATCGTCGAAGCGGAACAAGACCCGGCGGTGGCTACACCGAGAGTCTACGCGGCACTGGGGCTAAAAACGCTGCGCCGCGCGGCATCGGCAGCGAATTTGCACGAGATGGAGCCATCATGAGCAAGCTTCTGATTCGGTCCGGCACGCCAGATGCGGCGGGCTGCGTGCTTAACATCACACCGCAGAGCGCCGGCTGGCGGCACGTTGGATTTCAGGTGCATCGCCTTGCGCCCAAACAGGTCGTGCGCGGCGGTACGGCAGAGCGGGAAATATGCCTGGTGGTCCTCGCCGGAACCGCCGACATCGTCGTCGATGACGAACGTTTTGATGACATCGGGCATCGAGACTCGGTGTTCGACGATGCGGCGCCGGGCGCAGTGTATGCGCCTGCCGGCCGGAGCTATTCAGTGACCGCGAGGGACAATGTTGAATTGGCGGTATGCTCGGCGCCGGGCAAGCCGGGACGTTCGCCACGCGCAATTGCCGCCGCCGAAATGAGTAAAGAAGTTCGCGGCAGCGGCACCAATACCCGCTACGTCAGAAATATTCTTCCGCAAACCAAGGAGGCCGATAGCCTGCTGGTCGTGGAAGTCATCACGCCGGGAGGCCATTGGTCGAGCTATCCACCGCATAAGCACGATACGGCGGCTTTGGGAAAGGAAACTGTGCTGGAGGAGACGTACTATCATCGTCTAAAGCCCCCGCAAGGATTTGCTTTCCAGCGTGTGTACACCGATGAGCGTGATCTCGACGAAACGGTTTGCGTGCACGACGGCGATGTGGTCCTGGTGCCCCGGGGCTATCATCCCGTCGGCGCAGCTCACGGTTATGACCTGTACTACCTGAATGTCATGGCGGGTCCTGAACGTAATTGGGTTTTTCGCAACGATCCCGAGCATGCCTGGCTCGCCCTGCAGCCCAACTCGAAAGCACCGCACTGATGCGACCACACTGATGCGAATGAGATTCATAAAACTGAGCTGCGCTGGGTTGTCACTGCTTGCGGCAAGTGTGCTGCTCAGCAGCGCCGGCTGCTCGGGCAAGTCGGGCGGAAATTCGGTTCAGGTGGTCGCTAGTCTGCACGACATGACCGAGCCGTTCTTCGTCGCGGTGAAGCGCGAGTTGGATGCCGAGGCCGGGCGGCTGGGCGTCAGCGTTTCCGTGGAAGACGGCCAGTCAAATTCGGCCAAACAAACCGCAGACATCGAGGCCGCCATTACGGGAGGCGCGCAGGGCATCATTCTTGCGCCGAACGATGTGAACGCGCTCACTCCGGGTGTCGAAGAGGTAATCAAGGCGGGGATTCCAATCGTGACCTTGGATCGCAGAGTCGACAATACCAGCGCCAAAGTCCCGCATGTTGGGGCGGATAATGTTGCAGGCGGACGCATCATGGCGCAGTGGGTGATCGATTCCTTTCCGAACGGTGCGCGAGTTCTGCTGATCACCGGACAGCTGGGATCAAGCCCCTCGATCGATCGCACGCGCGGCATCAAAGAAACCCTGGCGGCCGCGGGTGCGAAATACACAATCGTTGCGGAGCAATCCGGCACGTGGAAGCGCGAGCAGGGTCTGACCGTTACCCAGAATGTGTTGACCTCGCTCGGCGCGCAGTCGCTGCAAGCCGTTGTGGCGGAAAGCGACGAGATGGCCCTCGGAGCCCTGGAAGCCTTGCACTCCAGCGGCGTTTCCGGCGTCAAAGTCATCGGATTTGATGCGACGCCCGAGGCGTTGAAATTAGTGCGCAACGGCGAGATGGCGGCCACGATCGAGCAATCACCGATGAATCAGGCGCGAACCGCGCTTCAGCAACTGGTGGCACAGATCCGGCAACACACTCCGATGTCGGGCGCGAGTATTGCGCCGGTGCTCATTACGAAATCCAACGTCAATCAGGCCGAGCGCATTGGCGAAGTTCGGTAGTGGCGTGAGTCCAAAGCCGAATCTTTTGGATGTTCGCGACGTTTGCAAGCAATTTCCCGGCGTCAAGGCGCTGGACGGCGTTGAAATGCAGGTGCGCAAGGGGGAAGTGCACGCGCTGCTGGGCGAAAACGGCGCGGGTAAGTCCACGCTATTAAAAATACTGTCGGCAGCTCTGCGCGCGGATCGGGGCGAGGCCACGCTGGATGGAGTGACGCTCGAGCCGAGCGAGACGCCGCGCGAACGGCAACGCGCAGGGCTCGTTACGATTTATCAAGAATTCAATTTGTTGCCGTTCATGTCGATCGCGGAGAACCTTTATCTGGGCTGCGAGCCCGAACGCCGCGGATTCATCGATTGGGCTGCGATGCACGACAATTCGCGCGCCTTACTGACCAGCTTGGGGTTGAGCGTTGATCCAAGGCGGGACGTGCGCCATTTGAGCGTCGCCCATCAACAAATGATCGAAATCGGCCGTGCCGTTGCGCGACAAGCGAAACTCATTGTCATGGATGAGCCGACAGCCGCCTTGGGCAGCCGCGAAGTGGAAATTCTGCACGGCGTCATCGGCGGGCTAAAGGCGCGCGGTGTGAGCTTTATCTACGTTACGCACCGCTTGGATGAAGTGAAGATGGTCTGCGACAGTTTCACGGTATTGCGCGACGGCCGCTACGTTGCGCGCGGCGAGGTGAAAGCCGTGGAGACCTCGGATTTAGTGCGTCTCATGGTCGGTCGAGATGTGGAATTCTCGAAACGTGCGCGCACTGCACGCGTGGGCGAAACGGCTCTCGCAGTCATAGGCGTCGCGCGCGCGCGACTCGAGCGGCCGGCACGCCATTGCACTGAACGATCTGTCGATCGAAGTAAAGGCTGGCGAGATCTTGGGGTTCGCCGGCTTGGTGGGCGCCGGGCGCACGGAACTGGCGCGAATTATTTTCGGGGCTGATCATTGCGATCGCGGAGTGCTGTACCTCAACGGCTCCGAATTGCGTCCGTTGCGATCGCCCAAAGAGGCCATTCGCGCCGGGATTGCGCTGGTGCCCGAGGATCGAAAACAGCAGGGATGTTTTCTAGAGCAATCGATCAGTCAGAACATGACCCTGCCGAGCTTGAAGCGAATCGCGCGCTGGCGCATCTTTGTCAACGAAAAGCAGGAGCGCCAATTGGTCGAGAAATACCGGACGGCGCTGCGCATCAAGATGGCCAGCTCGGCTGTGGCGGTGGGTACCCTATCCGGAGGGAATCAACAGAAGGTCCTGCTGGCGCGCTGCATGGCCTTACAACCCAAAGTTTTGATCGTCGACGAGCCGACCCGGGGTATCGATATCGGCGCGAAGGCCGAGGTTCACCAATTGCTATTTGAAATGGCACAGAGCGGCATTGCGTTGATAATCATTTCCTCCGAGATGCCCGAGGTTTTAGCGCTCAGTGATCGGATTGCGGTGTTCCGCGAAGGCTGCATCAGCGGCTTTCTCGACGCGCGCGACGCGACGGAAAACAATCTGATGGAACTGATGGCCATTTCAACCCATGCTGCGCCTAAGCCAAGCGCAGTGCTATGACGGAACCGGAGCAGAGCGCGCCAAGCCGCCGCTTTGATGCGGTGAGTTGGCTGCGCCGCTACGGAACGTCGGTGTTTCTGCTCGCACTGATCGTGTTCTTCGCAGTGGAGAATTCGCGTTTTCTGTCGCTGCGCAATGTAAGCAACATTCTTACGGAGGTCTCGATTTACGGCATCATTGCGGTAGGCATGACTTTCGTCATTTTGACGGCGGGTGTGGACCTCGCCGTTGGGTCGCTGCTGGCGTTTGCGGGCATGTCGGGCGCCCTTGTCATGAAGGCACTGGGAGCGGATTCCTCATTAGGCTGGCTTGTGGCCCTCGCGACCGCGATAGCGGTCGGAAGCCTGGTTGGATATTTGCAGGGTAAGGCGGTGACCTTCTTCAGCGTTCCGCCTTTCATCGTGACCTTGGGCGGCATGACCATCTGGCGCGGCGCCACTCTGATCCTCAATGATGGCTCGCCGATCTCAGGCTTCGATGCCAGCTATCGTTGGTGGGGAACTGGATCGGTCGCCGGCATACCCGTGCCCATATTGATTTTTGGATTGATCGCGGCGGCGGGCCTTGTCACGGAACGCTACACGCGTTACGGACGCTATATTTATGCCGTCGGCGGCAATCCGGAGGCGGCGCGCCTCAATGGGCTGGACGTGCCGGCAATCATCACCAGTGTATATTTGATCGTGGGTGCGCTGTCGGGATTGGCGGGATTTTTATTATCCGCAAGGCTCGGCGCCGCTGAAGCGGTCGGCGGCATCGGTTATGAGCTGCGCGTGATTGCCTCGGTGGTGATCGGCGGCACCAGCCTTGCCGGCGGCCGAGGTGGAATTGGCGGTACCATTGTCGGTGCTTTATTGATCGGCGTGCTCACCAACGGGTTGGTGATCATGCACGTATCGTCCTATTGGCAGCAGGTGGTGATTGGCCTGATTATAGTCGCCGCCGTAGCGTTCGACGCGTACGCCAAGTCGCATCGTTAGCAGGCCGGAGAACTTCGATGAAGCTTTACTATTCCGCCACCTCGCCCTACGTGCGCAAATGCTTGGTGTGTGCACACGAGCTGGGATTGCGCGAGCGCATAGAGCTCGTGCCTGCCGCGCCTCATCCGGTCAATCGCGATCGCGCGCTCGTTGTATGCAACCCGCTGGGGAAGGTGCCGACGCTCGTTACCGAGGAAGGAACGGTGCTGTATGACAGCCGCGTGATCTGCGAATATCTGAACTCGCTGGGCGACGGACATTTGATGCCGAAGCAGGCTGCGGCGCGATGGTCAATCTATCGGGACGAGGCCTTGGCCGATGGAATTTTGGATGCCGCCGTGCTGGTGCGATACGAAACTTTCGCGCGTCCGGAATCTTTGCGCTGGAAGGATTGGATCGACGGTCAGATGGACAAGGTGACTTGCAGCCTGGCCGAGATCGAACCGCGCGCCGGCAGCCTCGATCAGCGGATCGATTTCGGGACGATCGCCATCGGCTGTGCACTGGGATATCTTGATTTTCGATTCGCCTCGCTCGGCTGGAAGAACACCTATCCCAAAACAGCGGCGTGGTTCGAGCGTTTTACCGCGCGCGAATCAATGCTGGCGACTCGCCCGCCCGCGAGTTGAGCGGAATCTCGCGCGCCATTGCGAAAAGGGGACGGCACGCGCCATCGCGAAACGGTCAGTTGAGTTCCCGAATCCAAATATTTCGGAAACTAATGGGTGCGGACGGATCCCCGTGCGCTTGCAGCTTGATCGCGGCGCGATCATACGGCCGATAGCTGGGCTGTCCGATGTAGCGGGTTTCGCCGGTCAGCTGAAAGTGGTTCTGGACCAGCACGCCATTGTGAAATACCGTCACATAGGCTGGCGTCTTGAGTGCTCCGCCCGTCTCAAACACCGGTGCGCTCCACACCACATCGTAGGTCTGCCACTCGCCCGGCGGGCGCATAGCGTCGACCAGCGGCGCCGACTGCTTGTAGATGCTCGCCGCTTGGCCATTGACGTACGTTTTATTTTTCCAAGAGTCCAGAATCTGCACTTCGTAGCCGTCGTCGCCGGGTCCGGTGGACGCCACGAACAGGCCGCTATTGCCGCGCAATTGACCCTCGCCGGTAATTCCCTTTGGAATTTGCCACTCAAGATGCAATTGATAATTTTTGAAGCGTTGTTTGGTCTCGATGTTGCCGACCGACTTGACGACCGTCATCACGCCCTGCGCCACCTTCCAGCCTGCCGGCGCATGATCATTGGTATTTACCCATCGATCCAAGTTTCGCCCGTCAAACAAGACGATGGCATCGGAGGGCGGTGCGCCCGAACTTGCGCCCGGAGTGACGACGGGTGGAACCGGTGCCCATTGTTCGGTGGCCTTCGGATCCCCTTGCGGGGTTTGCGCCGTGGCGGGTAGAAAAAAACCGGGCGCAACAGCGAGGGCCACTAGCGCCCCATACCGTGCAATCTGAACACGTCGAGTTTTCATTTCGCTTCTCTCACTTAACCTTGAATGGATACATTGCCGGCCGGTGCCGTGCGCAGTCATACCGTGCAAATCCGCAGCGCTTCGGCGAGCGATAAATATGGATCGCTACGGGTGGGTACGAATTCGTGCGCGACATAGCCTCGAAATTCAAGATCCGCGATCGCGGTGGCGATGGCGTGATAATTCAGCTCCTGGCTGTCATTGATTTCATGCCGGCCGGGGACGCCGCCGGTGTGAAAATGTCCGATCCAGTTGATGTTGTCGCGGATCGTACGGATGACATCGCCCTCCATGATCTGCATATGATAGATGTCGTATAGCAGTTTCACGCGCGGTGAATTCACGCCTCGCATAACCGCAACACCGAAGGCGGTATGGTCACCCTGATATCCGGGATGATCCACTTTGCTGTTGAGCAGTTCGACGCAGACGGTGACACCGTATTTTTCGGCGAGGGGCGCAATCTTGGCGAGACCGGCCACGCAGTTGGCGATGGCGGCAGGCTCATCGATGCCCGAAACGCGATTGCCGAACATGGCAATAAGATTTGTTACGCGCGCCTGCGCGGCCCGCGGCAGCGCCATTTCCAGTTCTCCCAGCAGCAGCGCATGATTGGCGGGATCGTTGAATCCGGTCGCGATGAACTTGTCGCGTCGACTGGCGTATCCCATGGATACAACGAGCCCGGTGTCGGCCGCGGCGGCCCATTCGTCCGGGAACAGCAGGTCGATCGCGGCAAATCCGATCTGACGGGTGCGGCGGCAGAAGTCTGGCAGCGATACCCGCGTGTAAGGCCAACGGCACACCGACTGATTGAGCCTTCCCGCGCCTGCTGAGCCCTCGCTCGATTCGGTGAGCGGCGCGCTGACCGCGCGCAATGAGCCGGCACCGGCGGCCGCGAGCGCTCCAACGCCGGCGGTGCGGGCGAGAAACTTTCTGCGCGATAATAAATCCATGTATCGATATCAGTGTTGCGGAATCGCGATAGAATAAGCCGAAAATTGACGTAAGGTACAACGATGTCTGTGTCTGTGCAGTACGACGCGATTGTAGTCGGCTCCGGTATTTCCGGGGGGTGGGCGGCAAAGGAGCTCACCGAGAAGGGCCTGCGGGTCTTGCTGTTGGAACGCGGCCGCAACGTCGAGCACGTCAAGGATTACGTCAACGCCACGAAGGGGCCGTGGGAATATTTGCATCGCGGCGGTCGAACCTACGCGATGGAGCAGGCCTATCCCGTCCTCAAGCGCGACTATCCTCTCAATGAGAAAAACCTGTCCTTCTGGGTCAACGAGAAAGACTCGCCGTATACGGAGATCAAGCGTTTCGACTGGTATCGGGGTTATCAGGTCGGCGGCCGCTCCCTGACATGGGGTCGCCAGAGTTATCGTTGGAGCGATTACGACTTCGAAGCCAACGCGAAAGAAGGCATCGCGATTGACTGGCCCATTCGCTATAACGAGCTTGCGCCGTGGTATGACCATGTGGAGCAGCACGCCGGGATCTCCGGGTCGCGCGATGGGCTGCCGCAGCTTCCCGACGGTCAGTTCCTGCCGCCCATGCCGCTCAACTGCGGCGAAGAACTCATGGCCGGGCGCCTGAAGAACGCATTTGGCGGTAAACGCCACATGATCATCGGCCGCGTCGCGAATGCGACCAAGCCGCTGGAAGGGCGCGCGCCGTGCCAATATCGGAATGCTTGTTGGCTCGGCTGCCCATATGGCGCCTACTTCAGCACGCAGTCCTCGACTCTGCCGGCGGCGGTGAAGACCGGGAAGCTCACGTTGAAGCCCTGGTCGATCGTCACCGAAGTGCTCTACGACAAGGATCTCAAGCGGGCCACGGGCGTCAGGGTGCTCGACGCGGTTTCAGAGCAGACGACCGACTATACGGCGAAGGTGATTTTCCTCTGCGCCTCGACGTTGAATTCAACCTGGCTGCTGATGCGATCAGCGACGGATGTCTGGCCTGGTGGGCTGGGCAGCAGCTCCGGCGAGTTGGGTCACAATCTGATGGATCACCATTTTCGTTGCGGCGCGGAAGGCAACCTACCGGGATTGGACGATAAGTACTACTACGGCCGGCGCCCCAACGGCATTTACATCCCTCGTTATCGCAATTTATTTGGCGACAAGCGCGAGTATTTGCGCGGCTTCGGCTACCAGGGAGCGGCGAGCCGCGAGGGATGGACGCGCGCCGTGAAGGAGTTGGGGCTGGGCGCGGAATTCAAGGACGAAATGACTTTGCCGGGTCCTTGGAAGTTTGGCGCCACGGCCTTTGGCGAGATGCTCCCCAATCATGCCAATAGCGTTGGCATCGACACCAAGAAGGATAAGTGGGGACTGCCGGTTCTCAAGATTGATTGCGCCACGGGCGAGAACGAACGTCTGATGCGCAAGGACATGATCGCCGACATGGCGGAAATGCTCGAACAAGCTGGGGCGAAAATGATAAAGACATTCGACCCGGGGTCCTTTCCGGGCATGGGTATCCACGAAATGGGCACGGCGCGCATGGGACGCGATCCCAAGACCTCGGTGCTGAATTCGCACAATCAGGTCTGGGATGCGCCAAACGTTTTCGTCACTGACGGGTCCTGCATGGTTTCGAGCGCCTGTCAGAATCCGTCGCTCACCTACATGGCGCTCACTGCCCGCGCCTCGGACTTTGCGGTGAACGAGCTCAATCGCCGTAACCTGTAACCTGATATGAACGACTCATATGAAGCAGAGCAATTGCAGCTGATCAATCGGCGCGAGGCGATTCGCCGCGTCAGCGCCTTGCTGGGCGGAGTCGCCTTCGTCGGCGGCAGCAGTCTATTGGCGGCAGTCGAAAAGGCGGATACCGCTGTCGAGCGGCCCCCGGGAAAGTTCAGCGCGCAAGATGTTGCCTACCTTGACGAGATTGCAGAAACGATTCTTCCTGCCACCAAGACACCGGGTGCGAAGGCGGCAAAAACCGGCGTGTTCATGGCGCTCATGGTCACCGATTGCTACAGCCCCGCGGAGCAGAAGGTTTTCCTGGACGGCATGCGCAAAGCGGACGAGGCGATGAGAAAGGCCAACAACGTATCGTTCATGAACGCGACCCCGGAGCAGCGCCTCGCGGTACTCACGACGCTCGATCATGAACAAAAGCGCGTAATGGACGCACGCGAAGCGGCCGATCGCAAGCGCAAGGGCCTGTCGCCGGTGGTGGGCGGCGATGCGACCGAAGCCAAGGCGGAGAATGTGCCAGGAGCACCCGAGGTCGTGGCGGAATCCACTGGCCCGCAACCCGCCCATTACTTTCGCATGATGAAGGAACTCGCGCTGCTAGGGTATTTCACTTCGAAGATTGGCTGTACACAGGCGTTACGCTACGTCGAAGCACCGGGCCGCTTCGATCCCTGTCTTCCCTACACGCCAGGCGAGCCCGCCTGGGCGTCGCACGCTTGATCAGTCCCAGAGGCAGGACAATTCAATTCCGTTGCCTATCGGCAGCAGCACGCTTTGTAAATTTCTCTTAGCCTTCACGGCGGCTCGGTAGGCTTCGGCATCCGCTCGTACCACTTCGGGAAACAACATGTTGTCCGCCACGATCACGGCGTTCTTCGCGAGTTTGCCGTAGAACAAGTCCAGGCAAGGGACGTACAAGTTCTTCCACAAATCGAGCAGTACAAAGTCAAACGGCCCTTCGAGAGTCTTCAGCATTTGCGTTGCATCGCCCAGCAGCCATTCAACCTGCGGCAGCAGGAGGGCCGCCTCGAGCTGCGTCCGCGCATACTGCTGTTTGTTGGCGGCGAGATCCATGGTGTAAACCCGGCCACCGGTCTGGCGGGCGGCATCGGCGAGAAAAGCGGTCGAATAGCCGTAGGATGTTCCCAATTCCAAGATGCGTTTGGCACCTCGCCCGATGATGAGCGCATGCAGCAGCCGGCCCACGTCGGGCCCAACCGCGAGAAGAAATTCGTCGCGCCGCCTGGAAACGCCCGCAGGATCGCTTTTCATCAGACGATCTTCGTCGGCCATGCGCGCGTGGTAGTGGTTCAGCAATGCCTGGAACCGGGTATCCACAGTGTCTTACCTTTTCAGTGAACCTTGAGATTTGAATTGAGCACGCGCAGAAAGTTGCCGCCCATGATTTTTGCCACTTCCTCATCGTGCATTCCGCGCGCGAGCAGCGCCGCCGGTATCAGGCTCCAGTCTCGGTAGCTGCGCAGCACGGGCTTGAAGTTCGCGTCCATGTCGGTGCCGATGGCCGCGTGATCTACGCCCACCGTATCGACCAGGCGTTGGATCGAGTCGATATAATCCGAAAAGCTCGTCTGCCCTATGCCTGAAGGCCACGACCCGATGATGCCGCCCGCGGAGGCCACCAGTTTGGCGTGCTCGACGCTGATCAGGCGTGGATGAGTCGCGCTTGCCGTGGCGATGTTCGTGTGGGAGATCATGATCGGCTTGCTCGATACGGAGAGAACATCCTTGGCCACCGCAAAAGTTGCATGTGCGAGATCCATGATGATCCCGGTCCGGTTCATTTCGGCGACGATGGATTTGCCGAGCGCCGTCAATCCGTTATGCACCGGCGCCTCAGTTTGAATGTCACCGATCTGATTGATGTGGTAGTGCACCAACGTGACCGCGCGCACGCCGTCGCGAAAAGCTTCGTGCACTCGGTCGAGGCGGTCTTCGATGAAATCTCCGCCTTCCACGCCGAAAACCGCGCCAGTCTTGCGGCGGCGATGTGCGGCCTGGATGTCGGCAGCAGTCAATCCCGGCGTGAGCGCGGGATTTGACAGCAGCGTCTTCAGCACGGCGAGTTGCCGCCGGTAGTCGGCTAACGCCTCTCCCGGCATCCAGTCCCGGCCCGCGCGCAGCCCTCCCGTCGGCGTCATCTCGATCAATCGCATATCGGCCACGGCACAAAATAGCGCGGCGCTGACATTTCCCGCCGACAGATCCGCGATCGCCTGATCTTCGAAGGGCTTACCGAACGCACGGGTCGTCGGCGTTTGCTGGGTAAGTCGCTCCAGAAAGAATCGGCCAGGATGACTATGCGTGTCGACGCTCGCGTGGCGCCGGAGGAACGCCACGCCTGCTGCGCGCTGTTCTGCGCTCAAATCCATGCCAAGATCGGTGAGTGGCTCGGCATCTCCCAACGGTGCCTTGATGTCTTTCGCCAGGCTGGTGCGAATGAATGCGGCTGCGCCGGCACAGGCCAAGAGACCGCCGAGAGTTTCGCGGCGCGAAACGGTCGCCATCGCGGGTTCAAGGTTGCGCTGCGGCGTTCGTTTCATTGGGCGCTCATTTGCTGCAAGTCCTCAGGCGGAGAACTGGGTTTGGCCGCCGACCACCGTGCGCACGATCTTGATGTCCTTGATCTTGGCAGGATCCACTGTATGCGGATCCTCCGCCAGCATGACGAAATCGGCAAGCTTGCCGCGCGTGATCGACCCCTTGATCGATTCCTCGCGCGTCGCGTAGGCGCCATTCAGCGTGTTGACGCGCAGCGCCTCATCCACGGTGATGCGCTGATTGGCGCCCCATACTTCGCCGTTCCATCCGGTGCGCGTCACCATGCCCTGGATCCCCATCAAGGGCGAGAAGGGGCCGGGATCGAAATCCGATCCCGCGGCCGCCGGCACGCCTGCATCGAGCAGCGTGCGGTAGGCCATGCATCGCTTCATCAGCTCTTCTCCATAGAAGTGAAATTTGTCCGGGTTGTAGTACGCGTATGAGGTAAAGAGCGCCGGCACGACGCCGATGGCCTTGATCCGACGCACCAAATCATCGGTGATGAGCGTGCAATGCGTAATTTTTGGTCGTGCATCGGCAACGGGTGTCAGGCGCAGGGCGCGCTCGTAGGCCGTGAGGACATGATCGATCGCGACATCGCCATTGGCATGGCAGTTCATTTGAATTCCGGCGCGATGCACCCGCTCGCACCATGCGTTAAGATCGTCTTGAGTTTCGGTCACATTGCCGCGGTAGCCGTTGCTGCCGGGATACGGGACGCTGATTGCCATGGTGCGTTCGGAGAACGATCCGTCCGCCGTGTGCTCGCATGTCGCGCCCAGCCGAATCCATTCATCGCCCAACCCGGTCGACATGCCGCCGCTCAACATGGCCGCGAGCTCCGGTCCCTCGGCCTCATAACTCACCCGATGCAACAGCGCGCCCCGCGCGTGCACCTGCTGCAACGCCTGCAAATTACCTGCCTCGTGGCAGACGCTGGTGAGCCCGTAGCGCACGAATTGCCTGGAGATAAAGGCGAGCCCATCTCGATCGCGACGCATGGCTTCCTCGCCGGCATAGGTCAGGTGCTTGCCCACCGTATCGAACACCTCTCGCGCCCGGTCGGTGACGCGGCCGGTGAGTTCGCCGTTCGCATCCCGATCAAAAGTGCCGCCCGCCGGATTAGGCGTGTCATTCTTGATGCCCGCCATTTGCAGCGCCCTGCTGTTGTAGAAGGCGGTGTGTCCGCCGCGATGCTGCACCATCACCGGCAGTTGCGTGGAGACCTGATCCAGATCTTGTCGGGTCAGCGCACGGTTGTCCTTGACCTTGGTGTCGTCGAAGAAATAGCCCTCGACCCAGGTGTCGGCCGGCGTCTTTTGTGCTTTGACGCGCAACTTGTCGATGATGCTGGCGATGGTAACGAACTCGACCTCATAAGGATTGCCGACCAGCACTTCGTACAGCAACTCATTGCCGGGCGCGTGATTGTGGCTGTCGATGAACCCGGGCACGACGGTCATCTGCTGCGCATCAATAGTTTGGGATTTGCCCGCCAAATCCTTCATGGCGCGCGTCGATCCCAGGGCGACAAAGCGTCCATCCTTGACGGCAAAGGCCTCAACTTGCGGCAGGCGCGGATCCATGGTGTAGATTTTGGCATTCAGCACCACGAAATCCGGGGCTACCCAGTCCGCCAGCGCACCCGCTGCGGCGCGCGCTGCGCGAAAACCCAGCAATGTCAGGCCGGCGCCGGCCATGCCGACGATCTGCCGGCGGTTTAGAGTTCGGATGGTCATGGAGGCACCTCGCTGGGAATCGCCGCTCTTATATTGCAATAGATTGGGTTGACCGTCATTGTCGTTGCCATGGGATCGCACTGTCGGCTTTTTTTGATATGTGTCGCGCTCTGCACGCCGGCGACGGCTGTTGCCCAGACGGCGGCCGCTTTTTCCGAGGCAGATCATCTGCGGGGCAGCTATGGCCCTTTTCGCGCCAACAACGATTTGCTGTACTACCACTTGGATGTGCGGGTTGATCCTGACAAGCAGTTCTTGAGCGGCAGGAACTCCATCCGCTTCAAAATGCTCAAGGACGGCAGCCGCATTCAACTCGATCTCGTGCCGGTGTTCCAAATCGATAAGATTCTATTGGAGCGGCCGAATGCTGCGCCGCTGCCACTCACCTTCGAGCGTGCTGCAGGCCGAACCGTTTACATCGATTTTCCGAAAAAGCTGCTCAAGGGCAGGATCTACACGATCGAGTTCTATTACTCCGGCCACCCGGTCGAAATGGGCCGCTTCGGCGGTTTTGTATTCCGCAAAGATCCGATGGGCCGTACGTTGGTGAACACAGCCTGCGAGGAAGAAGGCGCCAGTGTTTGGTGGCCCAACAAGGATCAGTGGCGCGACGAAGTGGAGAATATGGACATCACCGTCGAGGCGCCCAGCGACCTAGTAGAGGTATCGGGCGGGCGCTTCCAAGGCAAGGAGGATCTGCCCGACGGCTATACGCGTTGGAATTGGCATGTGAACTATCCGATCAACAATTACGACGTGTCGTTGAATATCGGCAAATACGTGCATTTCGCCGATCGCTACGGCGATCTGACGCTCGACTACTACGTATTTCCGGAGGATCTGGACAAGGCCAAGCGTCAATTTGTGCAAGTGAAGGACATGCTCAACGCATTCACGCACGATTTCGGCGATTACCCATTCCCCAAAGATGGCTACAAGCTGGTTCAGGCGTTGTATTCGGGGGTCGAGAATCAGACTGCCATCACTTACGGCAATCATTTCGAAAACGGCTATGTGGGTCATCCGGCCGAAGGCATCGCCGCTCGCTTCGATTTCATCATCGTGCATGAAAGCGCGCATGAATGGTTTGGCAACAGCATCACGGCGAAGGATCGCTCGGACATGTGGATCCATGAGGGATGGGCGAATTACAGCGAAGTGCTATTCGTCGAATACATGTGGGGAAAGAAAGACGCTCTCATCTATATCAACACCGGCAAAGACAAGGTCAAGAACGAATATCCGGTCATCTCCGAGGAAGGCGTTTTCAGCACGCCTCCGGCCGATCAGTACAAGAAGGGAGCGCTATTCTTGAATACGCTGCGCAGCGTCATCAACGATGACGACAAGTGGTATTCGCTGCTGCGGAATTATTATCAGCATTTCAAGTACCAGACGATCATGACCACCGACATGGTGGCGTTCTTCAATCAGCGAACAGGCCTGCAATTGCGTCCGATCTTTGACCAATACCTGAGGCACGCGGCGATACCAACCCTCGAATTGCGCTTCGATGCAGAGGCACGCGCGGTTTCTTATCGTTGGCAAGTTCAAGAAAAGCAGTTCGCCATGCCGGTGCGCGTAGGGCTCAAAAGCGACTGGCAAATCATCAAGCCCACAACCACGTGGCAACGCATGAGCACGAGCATTGGCAAGGACGATTTCGACGTGGCCACCGATCTTTATTACATTAACGTGAGTAAGCAGTAGGACGAATCATGGGAATCTCAGATACGCGATCGGCGGTGGCAGTGACGGCCATGCTGCTCAGCGGTTTGCCTGCGCATGGCGCCGCGGCGGCGAAACCGCCAACCTACCTTTCAGGGTATGCCGCCTTGGTGCAACTGTTCGAGCAATGGCGGGATTTCGAGCATCCTCTGATGCAGGGCAATGTCCCCGACTACGGTCCCGCCGCCATGGCAGCCAAGGCGGCGGCTTTGCCCACATGGCAGAAGAAACTCGCGGCCATCGACACGCAAGGCTGGCTGATTGCGCAGCTCAACGACTACAAACTGGTGCGCGCGGAAATGAACGGCTTCGACTTCAACTTGAGAGTCTTGAGGCCCTGGGCGCGCGATCCTGCCTTTTATGTGAGCGTGTGGCCGGCACGCACCGACGTTCCCTTGCGCGAAGCGCCGAACGTCTATCCAGAGATTGAACTCTATACCTACCGCTTTCCGCTCTCGAGCGGCGCGCAGCGCGAACTCAGCTCACGGATCGGAGCCATTCCTGCCCTGCTCAACCAAGCCAGGGAGAATCTCAAGGACAGCGATGCTCGGGACTTGTGGGTCTACGGGGCGCAGGAGCTGCGCGGTCAATCGCGCACGCTCGGCGCGTTGGCCGCGGGCACCCTGACGGTGAGCACCCTGGAGGGTAGTCAGCGCGCTGACATCGCCGCGGCTGCGCCGGAGCTCAAAGCGGCGATCAGCCGTGCGCAGAAAGCCACTGACGATTTCATCGCGTGGCTGGAGCGGGAGGCCCCGCGTAAATCAGGACCGTCGGGTGTCGGCAAGGCTGAATACACCTGGTATCAACAGAATGTGCACTTCGTGCCATTTACCTGGGATGAAGAAGTGGTGTTGCTGCGCCGCGAATTAGAGCGCGCGCAAGCCGCGTTGAAGCTCGAGGAGCACAACAATCGCAACCTGCCGCAGCTTCAGCCGGCGCGCGACGCGGCGGCCTTCGATCAACTTAAAGTAGCGCGGCTGAATAAGTTCGTGGAATTTCTCATTACGCAGGACATCATTCCCGACAAGCCGTATCTTAAGGCCGCGCTGATTCCGCAGCTGGGGCAGTTCGTACCGGAAGAGCAGCGCGTTTTCTTTACGCGGGTCACGCACCGCGAGCCCATGCTGCTGTTCTCGCACGACTACCATTGGTTCGATCTGTCGCGGATGCGCGATGAGCCGCACGCAAGCCCCATTCGGCGCCGCGCATCGCTGTCGAACATCTGGGACAATCGCGCGGAAGGCTTTGCCACGGCGTTCGAGGAAATACTCATGCATGCCGGACTCTACGATGACAATCCGCGCGCCAAGGAACTGGTGTGGATCATGCTCGCCAACCGCGCGGCGCGTGGCCTGGCATCGCTGTACGTTCAAGCGAATGAATTCGATCTGGAAAAGGCCGGCAAGTTTCACGCCGAATGGACGCCGCGCGGCTGGGCCAACCCCAAAGACTCGCTCACCGGGTTCGAGCAGCTACTTTATCTGCGGCAGCCAGGCTACGGCACCAGCTACGTCACCGGCAAATTGCTGGTGGACCGACTGATGGCGGAATACGCCCACCAGCAGGAATTGTCCGGCAAGCCCTTTCACCTGCGCGAATTCATGGATCGATTCAACGGCGTGGCTATGATCCCAGTGGCGTTGATGGAAGACGAAATGATTTCCAGCGACGCGCGCCTTCCGCACTGAAATTCCCATGAGCGACCCATCGCCCGCGAATTTCGAGCTGTCGATTGTCCTGCCGCTCGGCGTCATCGCGAATCAGTTGCTGAAAGTAGAAGCGGATCTGCGATTCCTAAATGCCAAGACAGCGACCTATGCGAGCGAGCGGCCAAGCGGCGCCATGGCCGGCCAAGTCACGGCCCGGCTGGAAAGGATCAATGAGGCGCTCGAGGTCATCCGCGGTCTCGTAGCGGACATCGAGACGGATATGCAACCGAAATCCGCGAACGCGAGATCGCTCACGGCGCGCAAGGATCGCGACGATTAGGGCGGGGTGGGTGGCGCTTTTGGTCCGGTATCTGTCCAATTTCCGTATTTCTCGGACGATAGCCGGGCGATTAGACTAGTCTAATCTCACACAGCCTAAAGGCCATTTATGTCCCACTCCCGAACCGCGCTACTGGTGATCGATGCCCAACAATCCTTTGAGCATCGGCCCTACTGGGACCCGTCGGACGCGCCGGCATTCCTCGATCGCCTGCAGTCGCTGGTGGATGGCGCCAAGGCAAGACAGATTCCGGTCGCGCAGATTTTTCATGTGGAGGAATCAGGGGCATTTTCGCTGGAGTCGGGATTCGTCAAAGCGATGGCATCATTGTCCATTGCACCCGAGGTCAGTTTCTATAAGCATCGTCACAGCGCGCTCATTGGCAGCGGATTAGGAGTGTGGCTTACGGAGCGGGGCATTCAGCACTTGATCGTCTCGGGAATTCGCACCGAGCAATGCTGCGAGACCACGACCCGGCACGCCTCGGACTCTGGATACGAGGTCGATTTTGTCAGCGAAGCTACGCTGACCTTTGCCATGACCGATCGCCAGGGACGCCGTTGGACGGCGGCCGAGATCAAGGCGCGAACTGAGCTGGTTCTCGACGGGCGATTCGCTCGCGTGCTGACGGCAGGCGAAGCGCTGGCGATGTTTGACAAGAAACTCGCCGACGCGGGGCGGCGGGCGGCGTGATCAAGGCTGAATCGCGCATCCTCGATGTGTGGGTCGTGTTGCCCGAACGGGTACTGCTGCTCGATATCGCCGGCCCGATGGAAGTTTTGCGCCGTGCGAATGTCGAGCAGAACGCGCTGCAGTTCAAGGTTCACTACGTAGGATCGAGCGCGCGCGCCACCTCCTCCGTGGGCATTCCGCTCGCGGACATTGCGCCCCTGCCGAGTACCTTGCCACCGGGCGCGATGATCATCGTCCCCGGATCCGCCGATAAAGTTGCCTTCGCCGAGGACGTGAGTCACGCGGCGGTACGCCAGGATGAGCGGGCCATTGTCGACTGGCTAAGAGCCTGTATTCGCCCGGGTCACACGCTGGTGACAATTTGCTCCGGCGCCTTGTTGGCCGCCCGAGCGGGACTTCTGGATGGCTATTCGTGCACCACGCATCACGCAGAATGCGGCGAGTTGGCCGCGCTGGCACCGCAGGCCAAAGTCTTGGATAACCGTCTATTCGTGATCGACGGTGAACGGTATACCAGCGCCGGCGTCACCGCCGGGTTGGACCTGATGCTGAATGTCGTGAGCTCTCTCACCGGGCATGCCTGCGCGCTCGCCATCGCACGGCATCTGGTGCTGTACCTGCGCCGCGAGGGTGCGGATCCGCAAATCTCGCCCTGGCTCGCCGGCCGCAATCACCTGCACCCGGCGGTGCATCGTGTCCAGGACGCGATCATTGCTAACCCCGCCGAAAATTGGACGCTGACGCGTCTCGCCAAGATTGCGAGTACCAGCTCGCGGCACTTGTCGCGTCTATTCAACGAGCACGCCGGAATGAACATCACCACTTACATCAATGGTCTGCGCGTGGCCCTTGCTCACCAGCTGCTCACCAGCAGCCGCTTGGATATGGAGCGCGTCGCCGAACGCACCGGCTTCGGATCATCGCGGCAGTTGCGCCGCGCCTGGCGCCGATCCTATGACACGCCTCCCGTTGCGCTGCGGAGCAGCTAGCGCCCGCGCGACTAGTGGGTTGCGGCGCGCAGCGCCGTCAGATACTTCATTCTGACGGCGTTGATTTCCTCCGACCATGCAGCCGGCCACGCGGAATTGATGACCACAACCAAGTGGTCTTGTGGAAACACCGACATGGTCTGGCCGAAGATTCCCTCGGCCTCAAACCCGCCGGGAATGATCCACCAGAAATAGCCGTAGGGTGGGTTCGCGACATGCTGCGCCGTCGCATCCTCGGTCCAGCCGGGAGGTACGACATCGTGTCCGGCCGCTTTGCCATGCTCCAGCATGAATTGTCCGACGCGGCCGTAGTCTCGCAAGGTAATGCTCACGCAGCAGCCGCCGCGTTCGTGACCCGCAACGTCTTCCACCCAGACGCCATTCTGTTCCATACCGTAGGGTTGCCAGATTTTCTCGGATAAATACTGCGCCAGGGATTTGCCGACGGCATTGGACAGCAGGATCCCGGCCAGATCGGTTTCGCCGGTCTTATAGACGAACTTGGTTCCCGGGGGCGCCTCGCGCGGCAGCCGGCGCATGTAGCTGACGACGGGATTGACGCCGGGTTCAAGAATGCTCAATCCCACCTTGGCCACGTCCGAATTGGGATCAGTGTAGCTCTCGTTCCATTTCACGCCCGAGGTCATGGTGATCAGCTGGCGCACGGTGACCCCTTCGTAAGCGCTGCCTTTCATTTCGGGAATGTAGAGCGTGATTGCGTCATCGAGACTTTTAATCTTGCCGTCTTTCACCGCCGCGCCGATCAGCGTGGAGGTCAGGGATTTCGCGACTGAAAATGAGGTCCACCGATCCGTAGGGTGGCGGCCCAGCCCATATCGCTCGAGCACAATCTTGCCATCCTTGATGACAAGCACGCCCGAGGCGCGAAACTCGCGCATGTAGCCTTCCGTGTTGTAGGTCTTGTCGCCGACTTGGAACGTCGGGTCGATTTGCTGCCCCAGCGGCAGCGGGTGCACTGTCTTGCCGCGCTTGAACACTCGGACCGGCGCGAGCTTCTCCATGTTCCGATAGCCCCACTCCTGTTGCTCAGGCGTCCAGGTTAGGATCGACGCGCCTCCGGGCGGGAAAGCCGGAGGCGCGGGCGCCGCATTTAAGCCAGCTGCACCTAAGAGCGATAGGACACCAATCGCTGCGACAATTATTTTTTTAGTCATTTCCTTGAGCTCACGTGAAGAAGCGACGCGGCACCTTAGCGCAATCACCGAGCAATTAGAAAATCTGATGTGGTGGGGGATCCTTTAGGAAACGCCAAGATTGCGCCCGTTGTTTTTTTGCTCACCAAAGCATTTATTCCTCGTCGAGGTGCAGTCTGACCGCTTGCACCCGCGAGCCTCGTTCACGGTGCGAACAGCGGCCGACAATTGATATATCAAACGGGGTTGATGTGCAGTCATGGACCACTCAAGCGAGAGCGTTGGAGCGCGCTCGATACGAAAGGCCGCTTTTCATTTCGATGACAGGGTGAAATTAATTTTAATAAACAGTAAGTTGCGGATTATTTTTTTGCCCAGACGAATGAGCGCGCCGCGGTGGAGCACGCGCGCGGCAGTCATGCTTCGAAATGAGACGCGTCGAGCGCGTGTACGAGGACCTCAACGGCTCTCACGCGGTGTCGAGCCAATGTTAAGCAATTAACTGTTCTGGACTCCGCCAGATGGCTTCCCATCTGCGGAATGGCGTGTTGTAATCAACTCACAAATAGTTTCGGCGGCGTTGGGATGAATGACGCGGCACGGAGCTTGGGATCGTTTCTTTACCTTAGGGAGAGAAGAATGGGGAATACCAAACTGCAGTACGCAGTGCGTGCTGTGTTGGCCGCAGCTGCCGCATCCGCGGCCGGCGCACCGGCATATGCACAGACTGCTCCAGCCGCCGCAAGTGATACCGCCTTACAAGAGGTGGTCGTCACCGGATCGCGACTTGCGATTTCACCGAACGATGTCTCGATCAGCCCGATCACCAGCTTGGACTCGCTGGACATTGCGAAATCGGGCTTGGTGCGCACTGAAGATCTGTTGAATAACCTGCCGCAGGTCGTCGCCGAACAGAGCGGCGGAACCTCGATCAGTTCCAACGGCACCGCCACGGTGAGTTTGCGCGGCTTGGGCTCGCAGCGAACCTTGGTGCTGGTGAATGGCACCCGATTAGCGCCCGGCGCAGGCTTGGGAACCAGCATAACCAGCAGCGCGGATATCAACCAGATCCCCGCCGACTTGATCGAGCGTGTCGACGTGCTCACGGGCGGCGCCTCCGCCGTGTACGGCGCCGACGCCGTCGCGGGCGTGGTCAACTTTGTGTTGAACACGCATTTCGAAGGCGTTCGGGTCGATGCGAATTATGGTTTCGGCCGCTATAACAACGATCACGCGGACTTGCTCGCGAATCTCGCTGCGGCAGGTGATCCCGCTCCCCCCAGCGTGACGGACGCCGGCTTCAACAAGGACGTCTCATTTCTTGCGGGCTCGAATTTCGCGGACGGCAAGGGCAATGCGACCGTGTATGCCACGTACCTGCGGACCTCGCCGGCGGTAGGCTATCAGTACGATTACGCCGGTTGCAGCTTGAATACGCCCAGCACGCTGCCGGGTCCCGGCGGTTTGCATTGCGGCGGCTCCGGAACGCCGGCCACGGGACGATTCGCGGTGTACGGACAGACTACCCCGACGAGCCCCCTCGTACCGCAGACCCCTGCATCGGCTTATGCCATCGATCCGACGACCGGCGCCTTCAGGCCCTACGTGAGCGCAACCGATAGCTACAATTACGGCGGCCTGAGCTTCCTGCAGCGCGCGGCGGAACGCTACACGGCTGGATCGTTCTTGAATTACGACATCAACGACAACACCAATGTTTATTCGGATTTCATGTACGCGCGCAACAGCTCTGAGGCCAACTACGGTCCCAGCGGTCTGTTCACTTACACGGCCGCGACCATCAGCTGTGCCAATCCCTTGCTGAGCGCCCAGGAAGTCTCGATCCTGTGCGCGCCGGCGACCGTTGCCGCGAACCAGATCGCTTTCCCGCAGAACGCCGGCACTAACAACATCAACTTGTATGTGGGCCGGCGCGCCGTGGAAAACGGTCCGCGCGAAGATAATTATCTGTCCAATTCCTTCCGCGAAACGATGGGCATCAAAGGAAAGTGGATCGACGGCTTGTCTTATGACCTGTACGGCCAGGTCGGCATCAACACCATGGCTGATGATGAAAGCAATTTCATCAATTCAACCAGTGCGACCAACGCCCTGAACGTGGTGACCAATCCTGCGACCGGACTTCCGGCCTGCGTGTCGGCACTCAATGGCACCTCCCCGACCTGCGTGCCGTGGAACATCTTCGCCAAGGGCGGCGTGACGCCGGCGGCGATCAACTACATCGACACGCCGTCGACTTACACAATCACGACCAAGGAGTTCATCGTCGATGGTTCGGTCACGGCGGATCTGGAAAAGATGGGCATGAAGCTGCCCACCGCATCGTCGGGCCCGAGCATCAACTTGGGTGCCGAGTATCGGTCGGAGAGCTACGATTTGGCGCCGGACTATGTCTTTGAGAATGGCTTGAACTCAGGCGGCAATGGTGCGCAACAGCCTGTCGATGGCGGATTCCATGTCTCGGAAATCTTCACCGAGGCGCGTCTGCCGGTCTTGAACGATCTTCCGGCCGCGTACGACCTGTCGTTCGATGCCGGCTACCGCTACTCCAAGTACACCTCGGGCTTTGATACCAACACGTATAAATTCGGCGTCGAATACGCGCCGATCAAAGACGTGAAGATTCGCGGCGGCTACAACCGCGCGGTGCGCGCGCCAAGCGTGGGTGATTTGTTCTCTCCGGCGCTCATCGGCGCAGGCGGGACGGCGGATCCCTGCTGGGGGCCGGTGATTGGTGCGGTAGCGGGCGATCCCACCTCGGGCACGATTCAAGGTCATAACTTTGCGTATTGCGCCCGTACCGGCGTGACGGCAGCGGAATGGGGCAATATTGCCACGAACCCTGCGGCGCAAATCAATACCTCGGTGGGCGGCAATATCGATCTGAAGCCGGAAATAGCCGATACCTTTACGTATGGCTTCGTATTCCAACCGACATTCGTACCTAATTTGGTGGCCTCGCTGGACTACTACTACATCCGCATCCAGGACACGATTGAGTCGTTGACTTCCAATACCATCATCAATAATTGCGGCGAGAGCGGTATTGGTTGCGACCTGATCCATCGCGGCGCCGGCACCGGCTCGCTGTGGTTCAACACGACCAACTACGTGACGGCGACCGAGGAGAATATTGGAACCATCAGCACCAAGGGCATTGACCTGGCGTCGCACTATTCGTTCGATACCGGTTACGGCAAAGTGGGATTTCAGTTGTTGGGCACTCGGGTGCTCAACTTCTTTACGGCGCCGGTCTCCGGCGGCCCGGCGTACAACTGCGCGGGCTACTGGGGCACCACTTGCGGCGCGCCGACACCGCACTGGAGACATGTGCTGAACACCGATTGGGCGGCGCCCTGGGCGGGCCTCGACCTGTCGGTGCGCTGGCGCTATATCGGACCGACGCAGACCGACCATTCGAGCCAAGACCCGCAGCTGGCAGCGACTTACTTCCTGCCGACCGCGCACATCGGTGGCTACTCGTATCTCGATCTGTCGCTGTCCGCGCCGATCGCTTCCACGGGAATCATGCTTCGCGTCGGTGTCAACAACTTGACCGACAAGGCGCCGCCGATCATCCCCAGCGGCAGCTACTCGGAATGCCCCAACAGTTCATGCAACGACAACACCTGGGTTGGCACGTATGACACGTTGGGCCGATACCTGTACGCCCATGTCCAAGTGAAGTTTTGAGCCAACAATAGAAGCTTTGTAACAAGAAAATTGCGGCGGGTTTAACAGCCCGCCGCTCTTTCAAGCAAAATTATTGGAAGCGCGGGTAGTCGTCGACCAAATCCTGCAGCGCGGCTTTCAAGGGATCGAGCCATGGCTCGAAATGACGCCACTGCTCCAGCCCCGCGGTATAAATGGGCTGGCGGACCTGTTCTGAGCTGATGGTCTGCGCGACGCGTCGATTTTCATAGAATCGCAGACACTGAGTCTCAAACGGCAGTCGGCAATAATCCAGCAGCCGGCGTACTTCGTTTTCGGTGTCACTGACCAGCCGCTCGTAATGCAGCCGATACACCCGGCCCGGCAGCACGGTGTCGATGTGTTCCATGAGTTCAACATAGTCGCGGTAGTACAGCCCCATTTCATTCAAGTCGTAGGCGAAGTTCATGCCGGGGTTGAACAGTTGCTTGTAGCAGGCAAAACCGCATGCCATCGGGTGCCTCCTGCAATCGATGATGGCCGCATGCGGAAACATCATTTGCAGCAGGCCGAGGCTGGCAAAATTGCCGTGCATCTTGTCGACAAAACGCGATCTCGCGAGCGGCCGGTGTTTTTGGGAGCTGGCGAGATAGCGGGCCGCCAGGACTTCGACTTGTGCCTCGCCGAGCGATGCCAGATTTTCTGGATAGCGCGCGGCCGTTTCAGGCGGCCCCGCCAGCTCCCGTGCGATGGTTGGCACATACGCGAGCTCGCGCGTGCCCTCGACAGCGGAGTGGCTCGCTAAAATTTGCTCGAGCAGCGTTGAGCCGGAGCGCGGCAAGCCCACGATGAATATGGGATCGCGCGCCGCATGCCCCCAATCGGCGCGGTCGGCAAAGAAGCGGCGCGTAAACGTGTTCTTGAACCGCCGTACGAAGGCCGTCATGGCATTCGGGTTGTAGTCGAAGGAGGCGCGGGCGAGACGATTGCCTCGCGCATAATGTTCAAACGCCGTCGCATATTCGGCGCCATCTTCCAGCGCTCGGCCGAGGGAGAATTCCAAACCGGTGCGATCGGGGCCTGCCGCCGCGACGAGCTCGAGCTGGCGCTGCATGTTTTCGATATCGGGCGGCGAGAACTGAAAGGTCTCAAAATTCGACAGCGCCCAATACGCCATGCCATGTCCGGGCCGCAGCGCGATGGCACGAAGGTAAGCCTCGGTGGCCTCGCGCCGATGGCCGATATAGCGCTGCTGATTTCCGGCCAGTAACCAAAAATCCGCATCGTCCGGATGTTCGCCAAGCAGCTCATTGATGATCGCGAGACCCTCCGCGTGCCGTTCAGCAAGCTGCAGCGCCAGCACCTTGAGGATTAAGTACCCGCTGTTGCAGGGATCTGCCGCCAATAATCGCTCGATCGACGGCAGGGCCTGCTCAGTGCGGCCCTGGCGAATCATCAGCCGTACCAGCTGCTCACGCGCGGCGCCGTCGCAGGGTGCCTGCACCAAGACTTGGTTCAACGCGGCTTCTTCGGCCAGGTCATCACCGCGCCGCAACGCAATGGCGGCCAGCAGCGTGAATGCGGCGACTTTGTTGGTGCCCTCCCGCAAGTGCCGCCGCACCAAGTCTTCCGCCGCTTCCATCCGACTCTGGTCGAAAGCGGCGTAGGCATCGGCCAGATCCGGCGGGTCGATGACCAGCTGTCGGTAACGGGTGTAGGCGGCATCGGCGGACGCGGTCTCAGCGGCCAGCAGCCGCTGCTCAGAGAGTTCGCGCCACCCTTCGGCGAGACTGCCATCAAGCTCGAGCGCGCGCTCGAGCACTGCCCTTGCTTCGACGCCGCGGCCGGCCGCTGCCAAAGTGCGGCCGAGTTCCAGCTGCACCAGTGCCGATGCGGGTTGGGCGTTGGCCAGGGCCTCGATGATCCCGACCGCGCTCGATGAGTTGCCCAGCCGCCGGCACGCCGTGGTCAGCAGCAGCGTCGCGGCATCGTGCCCGGGTTGACTCTTAAGCACCGCACTCGCATGCCGTGCCGCGGCGGCCGGATCCGTCTCGAGCAGCATCGATGCGCGCATGAGCTCCAAGTCAGCGGACGTGCTCAATGTCAAATTCTCCCCAAATTAACCGCGCTTAAGTGGGTGTTATACAATGACGCCGTGAATTCCGCTGCCCCCGCACCGCTCGATGAGGCGACAATCATTCGTGCATTGCAAGCTTCCAAGGCCGAAGAGGCCGCAGGCCGCATGCCGGAATCCGACCAGTTGCTGGCCAACGTGGCGCAGCGTGCGCCGAACCATCCGGCAGTGCTCAACGAGCTGGGCGTGCGCATGCTCGCCCGCGGCGCCGCGGAGCAGGCGCAACTTCTGTTCAGCCGGGCGGCCACGGCAAACCCCAATCAACCTTCGATCTGGGCGAACCTTGCGCGCAGCCTAAGGCTGCTCGGTCGGCGTCTCGAGGAGTTCGACGCCATCGAAAAGGCCCTCGCGCTGGAGCCGCGGCATCTATCGGCGTTGCTGCAGAAGGCGGATTATCTCGATCAAGGAGGCGATCCGCGCAATGCCGCGCAGACCTATCAAGCAGCGCTGGATTCCCTGCCCGTAGGCGCGACCGTTCCGGCGCATCTCAAATCGGCCTTCGACATCGCAAGAACCAAGGTGGATGCAGATCGCGCTTCCTTGAGCGCGGCGCTCGAAGAACCACTGGCCGCGATTCGCGCACGGCATGGCGGTCAAGCGCAAGGCCGGGTAGATGCCTGCTTGGATATTTTGATGGGCAAGCGCCGGGTATACCACTCACAACCGACGTGGATGTATTTCCCGGAATTGCCGGCGATCGATTTCTTCGGCCGCTCCTTATTTCCTTGGCTCGGCGCGCTCGAGGCCGCCAGCCCGCACATGAGAACCGAACTCATGCGGGTCCTGGTCGCCGATCGCGAGGGGCTGCAGCCCTACATCGATTTCGCGGATGGGCTGCCCATCGATCAGTTCAAGGAACTGAACCGCTCGCGAAAATGGAGCGCGTACTTTCTGTGGAATCAAAGCCAGCCGAACGCAGGCCACATTGCGCGCTGCCCGGCGACGGCGCGAACCTTGGAAGAAGTGGTACCGCGTTGCCGCGTGGCAGGCCGAGCGCCCACCGCATTCTTTTCGATCCTCGATCCCAATACCCGAATTCCCGCGCATACAGGCATTACCAATACCCGTTGCACCGTGCACCTGCCGCTGATCGTACCGCCGAATTGCGGCTTTCGCGTCGGCGCCACGACGCGCGAATGGGTGCAAGATGAAGCTTGGGTCTTCGACGATACCATCGAGCACGAAGCCTGGAATTTGTCGGATACGCCGCGCGCGGTGCTGATCTTCGACATCTGGAATCCGCTTCTGACACCCGCAGAGCGCGACTTGATTCAAACCGCCACCGAGGTCTACGGTCAATATTATTCGCAGCGTCCGGTCAACGGCGCGTGAGCAGATTAAGCAGCGGAATCGGGCTGATTTTGCTCTCGGTGTGCGCTGCGGCTGCGCCGAGTAACAGTGACATGGCACGCTGCGCTGCCATCGCGGCGCCAGACTCGCGCCTCGCCTGTTACGACGCGCTCGCGCATCGGCCGGCGGACAAAGCATCGAGCGCCGCGGCAGTCGCGCCGACCGCGCCCGCACCGGCACCCGTACTCGCGCACGCACCCCTGCCCGCGCCTGCGGCAGCAGTTGCGCCGCCCACGGCGGCGTCTCAGGCGCCGCTGTCGCCGGCTGCGATTGCCGCGGATCCAAAAAACTTTGGGTTGACGCCCGCGCAGCAGCACACCACCGACCTGGGGCCGAAATCGATTGCCGCGCAGATCTCGATCGTGAGTTCGGATCAGTCCGGGCGTACCTTGATGGTGCTCGATAACGGTGAAACTTGGACTGTGATGGATAATGACGGGCGCTTAAGTTCGGGCGACGCCGTTACCATCAAACGCGCCGCGCTGGGTTCGTTTCTCATGTTTACGGCCTCGAATCATTCCTACCGTGTACGCCGAATCAAATAAATCTGTCTAGTACCCCAGTCGCTCGATCCACGGTTTGAGCGCTGCCAATGCCGGCTTCAAGTGCGGCTCGTAGTGCCGCCACTGGGCCGTGGCGGAGGTAATAAGTCCTGCAGACAGTTGCGCCGTGCTGGGGGTGGCATGCTCGCGGGCCTGAACCCGGTGCGCAAACTCGCCCATGCTCGCGATCCAGTCGAGCGACAAGAAGTCGCAAATGCCGCGCATCTCCCGCTCAAAATTTCCGATCAAGCGTTCATAGCGCACCTCATGCCAATCGAGCCCGAGGCTGCGTTTGGCGGTGTACGCAAATTGCATGACGGCATCGTAGAAAGCCGCCGCCCCCGGCAGAGTGAGGAATTCATACATCGACGGATTCATCTGAAAACGGCGCCGAAAGCAACTCAAAATCACATCGCGCGGGTCGCGTATGGCGAAGAGAATTTTTGCCTTGGGGAAAAGTTTCGCGATCAGCGGCAACTTCAAGCTGTTCAAGGGGTGCTTGTCGAGAAAGACCTTGCCGGCGACATCGATGCCGGCGCGGCGCACGCGGCGCCAATAGGCTTCGCGCAGAACACCCAAGGCGGCCCCATCGGCACACGCCAGCGCCTGGAAGTCCACCGGCTCGCGCATGAAGGCGAGCACGCCGTCGGCCAGCAACTCATGCTCTTCCAGGCTCGCCACGCGCGGATTGCCGTCCAACACGACTTCCACCAAGGTCGTGCCGGTGCGGGGAAAGCCCAGCAGGAAAGCGTGGCCCGCGGCCTCAGAAGACGGCGCCTCCGGGACTGACCAAGATGCGTCGTGCTCTTCCACCGCAGCGGTGAGGGCGCGCGCATAACCCAAGAGGTTCGAGCCGGCAAAACGATGATGAATTTGCCGCAGCGACAGATTGCAGGTGTTATACGCCTCAAAGGCCTCATCGTAGCGTCCGGCGGCGTCGAACACGTCCCCCAACAATCCGGTGGCGCGCGCCCGATCGAGGGGTCCCGCCCGCGAGTCGTTGATCAACTGCCGCAGCCGGCTTTCGGCGGACGCCCGATCGCCGTCGGCCAAATCCGCGGCGGCCAGGGACAGGACTGCATCGGGAAAACCCGGCGCAGCCGAAAGCGTTCGATCCGCCCACTGGCGAGCTTCGGTGTGTTGGCCGCGGTGCGTGGCGATCGAGGCCAGCGCGGCCGTCGCCGAGAAATTCTTGGGCTCGAGTTCGAAGGCACGCAGCTGGCTACGCTTGGCAGCTCCTAAGGAGCCGAGCGCCATGAGCGCACTACCCCTGTTGACATGCGCAAACGCGAGATCAGAGTGCTGCTTCAACAGCTCATCAATATGGTAAAGGGCTTCGGCGGGACGATCGACGCGTTGCAGGCATAGTGCCAGCGCATTGCGTGCGCCGACATCGTTGGGAGCAATGGCGACGGCGCGTTCCAACAAATGAAGCGCCTCGAGGTACTTGCCTTCTTGTTCAAGTCGCGTCGCCGCGATATTCAAGAGCATGGGATGCTCAAACCCACTCGCGAGGGTTTCCTCGGCCAGGGCGGCGGCCGCCGCAAAATCGCGGTTCTGCGCCAAGCGCAGCACCGTGCGCAGGGTTTCTAGGTCGGATTCAAGATTTCGAGCCATAGCACGTCGGGATTTGTTTGTGCTCAAGGCTACCGGAATCGGCCGGATATGGGAAAATTACGGATTACTCGCGGCCGAGGTGATCTTGAGCGAAGTTTCCGAAGCGATGGGCAAGGCCGCGCTATTGCGTCGCCAGAATCAAATCGCGGAGGCGATGGCGGCGTACGGGGAGATTCTCACTCGCTGGCCGAAACTCGCCGACGCTTGGTACAACCTGGCGATCATGCAGCGCGAGACTTTTCGATTCGAAGAAGCGCTCAATTCCTACGAGCGGGCGCTCGCCTCAGGCATATCGCGTCCGGAAGAAGTGCATTTGAACCGCAGTGTCATCTTCAGCGACTTTCTACGCGATCACACCGCCGCGGCCGCGGAACTTCAGCAGGCCCTCACACTCAATCCCGCGTATACGCATGCATTGCTGAATCTTGCGATTTTATATGAAGATTTGGGCAAGCGCGCCGAGGCCAGCTCTTTGTACGCACGAATTCTGGCCATCGAACCTGAATCCTTCGAAGCGCTGGCGCGTTTCGCCAATCTACAGCCCGCCGTCAGCGTTGAAGCGGCGCTCATCGAGCGTCTGCGAAGCGGACTGAGCAAGGCCTCCGCCGCGAGCGATCGCGCCAGCTTGGGGTTTGCGCTCGGCCGGTTGCTCGACGCCAAGGGGCATTACCGCGACGCGTTCGCTGCCTACAAGGCGGCCAATGAGGCGAGCCTCGCCAGTGTCGGACCCCATGCCGTTCCCTATGATCGCACCCAACAGGCCGCCTTTACCGATCGGATGATCGCCGATGGGACGCCTCGAGCCCGCGCCCATACGCTGGATCTAGCACCGCGCCCCATTTTCATTGTCGGGATGTTTCGCTCAGGATCAACATTGACCGAACAGTTGCTCGCCGGGGTTCCCGGGGTGGCCGCGGGAGGGGAGATCAATTTTCTACCACAGCTGATCAATACTGAGCTGTTGCCATTTTTCGAGTCCTTGGCGGGGATGACCGTCGAGCGGCTGGACGGCATTGCGGCTCGCTATCGCGCCGAGCTTCTGCGGGCCTCGGCAGGCGCCGCCTTTGTAACCGACAAACGCCTCGATAATTTCCTGTACGTAGGGTTCATCAAGCGCCTGTTTCCGGATGCGAAGATTGTGCATACCACACGCGACCCTCTGGATAACTGCCTGTCCATTTTCTTTTTGCACCTCGAGCAGCAGATGAGTTATGCCTTGAACATCCAGGATATCGGACACTTCTACCGCGAGTATCGGCGTCTCATGGCCCACTGGAATTCTGAATTCGGCGGCGATATCTTTGAATTTAATTACGATGCGCTGGTGAAGGATCCGGAGCCGCAGTTCAAGGCCTTGTGCGAGTTCTTAGAAATTGCTTGGCCGGGACAGGTACCTAAGGTCGCGGCGCGCAGTGCCGCGATCAAAACGGCGAGCGTTTGGCAGGTGCGCGAACCGCTCTACAGCACCTCGTCGGGGCGCTCGCGCCACTACTTCGATGAATTGAAGGAGTTGCGCCAGGAGATTGCGGATCTCCTATGAGCGCCGTACTCCCGACGGTCATGCCGATTCTCGCAACGCCGCTGGGGCTCGCGGCCATGGCGGACGCGCAGCAGCTCAACCTCGCGTTGCGCGAATTGTTCGCGCGCCGCGCCGCGGCTGATCGCCGGCCCGCGCCTAATCCGCTGCGCTTTTCCAGCACGGATGACCTCATGGACTGGCCGGATGCGCCGGCGCGGCAGGTGTCGGATGGAATTGCGGGCGCGGTTTACTCGCTGGTCAACAGTGTGAGTAATTTGACCGAGGCGCAGCTGCGATCCTGCAAATTTGAGATGCGTGCCTGGTTCACCATTGTGCGCACCAATGGATCGGTACCCGCCGCGAACTATCCCTTGAGTGCTTGGTGCGTCATTTACTGCGTGGCGGCGCCGCCGCCCGTAGAGGACCGGCCCGATAGCGGAGTCGTGCGCCTATACGAATCCCGCTTCGGCTCAACCTTTCAAGACGCGACCAACTCGGCGCTTCGAATCCCTTATTCCCAGTCGCACTACTCCTGGCGGCCGGTCGCGGGGAATTTGGTGATCTTTCCCGCATCGCTGACTCACGAAGTCGCGTTGCTGCGCGCCGCGGGCGAATTGGTGTTGATCACGGCGCGTTGCCGTTTTACCGCCCCCGGCCAGCAAGGATTTTCTCGATGGTAGGCAGCGTGGTCGTGCGGCCGTTGTTCGCAACGCCATTCGGCGAAGCGCGGCTGCCCAATTGCGAGCGCCTCAACCGCGAACTCACTGCCCTGTTTCTGCAGCGCGAAACAGACGAGCATCGAAATCCCACACCCAGCCATGTGCCGCAGACGGAGACATTCGAGAGTCGCTTCAATTTGTTCCGCTGGCCCGAAAGTTGCGTGCAGGAGCTGCGCAGCTTCATGTTGAACGCGGTGGCGCAAATGGTGATCGAGACCACGTCGCTGAAACCACAGGATATCGCCAAACTCAGCTTCCAAAATCATACCTGGTTTCACATTTCACGCTACGCTGGATCCTTCGTCGCCCACAATCACCCGCTGGCGTCGTGGTCCGGAGTCTATTGCGTGCGTGCCGGCGAAAGCGTCGCGCAGCATCCGGACAGCGGCGTGCTGCGATTCCTTGATGTCAGGCAGGGCGCCAACGCGTATCTGGATCCTGCGAACGCGACATTGCAGCGTGCGTATGCCCTGGCTCCCGTGGAATTGAAACTCGAAGCCGGGCAGCTAGTCGTCTTTCCCTCCTATGTCTTCCACGAAGTCACGCCTTTTTACGGCAGCGACACCCGCATCACAGTCGCCACCAATTGCTGGTTCGCCTAGGTCAGGCTCCTAAGGATTATTAGATGAACAGTACACCGGCTAGCCAAGGCGGCTTTCTCTTGAACGTTGCGCGCCAAGCGATGACGAATAATGGGCTGCTGCCGGATTTCGGCGACGCGGCCTTGAAGCAGTTGGCATCGATCACCGCGCCTGCGAGCGATTTAAGTCCCGATATTCGCGATTTGCGCCAGCTTTTGTGGGCGTCGATCGACAATGACAACTCGCGCGATCTCGATCAGCTCAGCGTCGCCGATCCTTCAAGTCCGGGCGCGACCAGGATCTTGGTGGCGATCGCCGATGTCGATGCCGTGATCAAACCCGGCTCGGCCATCGACGATCATGCGCGCATCAATACGACCTCGGTTTATACGCCGGCGGCGATTTTTTCCATGTTGCCCGAGAAACTCTCCACCGACCTCACTTCGTTAGGCGAAAGTCAGGAACGTCTCGCCCTCGTCGCGGACATGACCATCAACGCCGCGGGCGCGGTTGTGCGGTCGGTTTTGTATCGAGCGTGGGTTGTCAATCGCGCCAAGCTGGCGTACAACGCCGTGGGGGCCTGGCTTGCGGGCACGGGCCCGGCACCTGCGGGCGTTGCGGCTGTGGCCGGCATGGATCAGCAGCTTCGCACCCAGGACAAAGTGGCGCAGGTGCTGCGCGCGGTGAGGCGCGCACGCGGCGCACTCGACTTGCAGACGATCGAAACGCAGCCGGTATTCACAGCGGGCGCCTTGAGCGATCTTCTTCCCGACGAACCTAATCGAGCGAAACAGCTGATCGAAGAGTTCATGGTGGCCGCGAACGGCGTCACCGCGCAGTTCCTCACAGCCTGTGGCTTCAGCGCGCTGCGCCGCGTGCTGCGCGAGCCTAAACGCTGGGACCGAATTGTTGCGCTGGCGGCGGACTTAGGAGAGAAATTGCCGGCCGAACCGAATGCGCCGGCGCTAAATGCATTTCTCGCCAAGCGCCGCCAAAGCGCGCCTGAGCTTTACCCAGACCTATCGTTGTCAGTCATCAAGCTCTTGGGGTCGGGCGAATACGTCCTGGACAAACCGGGACAAGCCATTGCGGGACATTTCGGCCTCGCAGTGGTCGATTACACCCATTCCACGGCTCCCAATCGGCGCTTTCCCGATCTCATCACGCAGCGCTTGCTCAAGGCGGCGCTGACAAAGCATGCCACGCCGTACAGCGATGCGGAACTTCAAGATTTAGCGGCGCATTGCACCCTGCAGGAGCACAACGCGGCGAAGGTGGAACGCGCGGTGAATAAATCGGCGGCGGCGTCCTTGCTGGCTGCGCGGATTGGCGCGACGTTCGATGCCATTGTCACCGGGGCATCGGATAAGGGCACCTGGGTACGCATTTCCTCGCCCACCACCGAGGGGAAGGTGGTCAAGGGATTCGAAGGACTGGACGTGGGCGATCGCGTGCGCGTGCTGCTGCTGCACACCGATGTCGCACACGGCTTCATTGACTTTGCGAGAACCAAGTAGACATGAAAAACCAAGATGCGGAAGATTCCCTGGCATACCTTGATCCGGAGTTTCTCGCCAGCGACGACGCGCGGCCGCTGCGAATCATCGCCGAGTATTTGAATCCGCTACGCCGTTTGCGACTGCAGCGTGTGCACGACACGATTGTGTTCTTCGGTTCCGCGCGCCTGTCGGCGGAGGGGCCGCTCGGCCGCTTTTACACCGAGGCGCGTGAGCTCGCACGCCTCGTCACTTTGTGGTCATCGACCTTGCCCTCGCATGTACACCGCTTTGTTGTCTGCTCCGGCGGCGGGGGCGGCATTATGGAAGCGGCAAACCGGGGAGCGCGGGATGCCGGCGGCCGCACGATCGGCCTGAACATCAGCCTGCCGCACGAGCAGGAGCCCAATCCTTACGTCACGCGCGCGCTGCTGTTCAATTTCCGCTATTTCTTCATGCGAAAGCTGTGGTTCGCCCATCTCGCACGGGCCATGGTGGTCTTCCCAGGCGGTTTCGGGACCATGGATGAACTCATGGAGGTGCTCACCTTGGCACAAACGCAGAAGATTGCGCGCAAGTTGCCAATTATCCTGTACGGTTCCAGCTACTGGAACGAGATCATTAATTTCGAAGCCTTGGTCCGCCACGGGGTGATCAGCCGCGCGGATCTGAACCTGTTCGCCTTTGCCGACGATCCCGGCACTGCCCTCAAGCTGCTGCAGGATGCGGTCGATGTGGGCACTGATGATAAGACGCCTGCGTTTGCAGCGTCCCGCTGCAGAAAGAATCCCTAGACATTCGAGACCTGGCAATGCGCGACAAATTCACGCAGGGGGCTGGATAGCACCTTTCTCTCGTGACGAATCATCAAAAAACTTCTCCTCAGGCGCGGCAGGGCGGTTGCCAGCACGCTCAAGCGCTTGGCCGCCACGAGATTGCGCACGACCGAGCGCGACAAGCAGCTGATCCCTAAGCCCTCGGCCAGGGAGTTTTTGATCGCTTCGGAGCTGCCGAGGGTCATCGAGGCGGGAATATTGAGGAGATGCGGCAACAGCGCTTGCTCCACGGTTTCGCGTGTGCCCGATCCCGCTTCCCGCAGCAGCCATTCTGCCTGGGCGAGTTCCTTGACCTTCAGTTTGCGCCGTCTCGCGGCTTTGGCCAGGGGATGAGCAGGCGAGGCGACAATGACCAGTTCGTCCTCCAGCCAGGGTACGACGATGATGTCCTTCGCGTGACAGGGCCCCTCGATGAATCCGATGTCGGTTTCGAAAGCGCGCACCGCGGTGACCACATCGAGCGTATTGCCGATCTGCAGTTCGAGGCGCGCGGCCGGGACTCGTGCCTTAAAGCGGGCCAGCAGCGACGGCAAGATATAATTGCCAATCGTAGTGCTGGCAAAAATGTGCAGTTCGACGGGCAGTGCCTGGGCGTTCGACAGGAAGGCGGCTTCAAGGTTGTGCGCGCCATCCAATACGGCGAGCGCCATCGGCAGCAGTGCCCGGCCGTTGTCATTGAGCAGCAGTCGCTTTCCAACCCGGTCGAAAAAGCGCGCGCCCAGGACGCGCTCCAACTCCTTCAGCGCGGCACTCGCCGCAGATTGCGACAGGGGAACAGACAGGGCAGCGGCTGTCGTGCTGCCGCTCAGGGCGATGGCGCGAAATATCTGTAACTGGCGCAGGCTTAAATGCATTGCGAAGCCCCATTAACCTATAAAACCACTTGATTATAAACAAACAATCTATTTTGCAAATAGATGAAATGCGCGCATAGTGCTGCCGCGCGATGCCCGCGTGGAAATTAGAGCTTAAATGCAGGCAGCGACGAATTCCCTGGCGCTTCCGGCGAAGCCGGGAAGCCCGCGCGGGCAGCGATTGATGGGTTTCCTGCCGGGCATTCTGCTGACAGGTGCCATTGCAATACTCGCAACCGAACTGGCCAAGAGCGCCTGGATGCAGGCGAACGGGGTCAGCGCACTGACGCTTGCCATTGTGGGCGGCATGATTGCCGGCAACACCATTTATCCGCGCATCTCAGCTTACAGCGCGCCCGGCGTTGCATTCTCCAAACAAATCCTGTTGCGCGCCGGCATTATCTTGTTCGGACTGCGTTTGACCTTTCAGGACATTGGGCAGGTGGGCGAGGTCGGTGTCATGATCGATGGCATCGTCTTGAGCAGCACCTTTGTCTTGTCGTGTTGGGCCGGCACGCGGCTCTTCGGTTTGAATCGCCGCACGGCGATGCTCATTGGTGCCGGCAGTTCGATTTGCGGTGCGGCTGCAGTCATGGCCACTGAACCAGTGGTGCGCGGCCGGGCCGAGGAGGTGTGCGTCGCGGTCTCCACTGTGGTTGCCTTTGGCACGCTCGCCATTTTTATATATCCCGCTCTCTATCATCTGAATGATCGCCTGCACTGGCTATCAATCACGCCCTTTGCCTACGGTATTTTTACCGGATCCACTGTTCATGAGGTCGCTCAGGTCGTCGCAGCCGGCAAGGCGGTCGCCGACACCGCGGCGAACACGGCCGTAATCACGAAGTTGGTGCGCGTCATGATGCTGGCACCCTTCTTGGTTCTACTATCGGCGTATTTGGCACGCAACGCCGAGGAGCCTGCGGGACCGATGGAAGGTGCCGCGCCGACAGAGGCTGCAGCGCGGACGACCCCATCTCAGTCCTGGCGGGGCGTCATTCCCTGGTTTGCCCTAGGATTCATCGCGGTCGCGGGAATCAACTCAATGGCCGTGTTGCCTCATTCCTTCGTCAGTGCCGCCATCGATGTGGATACGCTTATCCTGGCAACCGCGATGGCCGCGCTCGGGGTCAGCACTCAAGTTTCCGCGATACGCGCGGCCGGTATCAAACCGCTCGGATTGGCGGCGCTGCTCTTCGGCTGGCTGATGCTCGGCGGATTTGCGATCAATACCGCTGTAGCGGCGTTATTCGCCAAGGCGCTGGGCCACTAATTTCTGACCCAAGCGCGCCACAGGCGATCAAACCTGCGGCGCGCACAAAATGCAGACTTACGAGTGTTTTTGTTTATAAATGCGGCTGCTATTTTTGTTCTCGGATTTATTCAAACGGTTTTGTTCACCCTTGGTCAGATGCCCGTTGTGCTTGGCCTCATCAACGCTTTCGCGCTTTGCGATATTGGCATCGTGCGCTTCGTCGTGCGCGGCCTGCTTGCCGGTCATCGTGCCATTGGCCAAACCCTGATTAATGCGGGCCTGCTGATTGTCGAGGCGTTGATTGACCTCATTCACGCGAGGATGGTCCGGAACGGTCTGCGCCACGCCTAACGAGGTGCCCAATGCTGTGCAGCACAGTCCGGCTAGGATCAGCGCTTTGGATTTGATTATCATGACATCTCCTATAAGTCTGCAAAATTGAGTTAACCAAATGCGCCAACCCTTTTCGGTGCGCCGCGGCTCATTTGAGCCCCATATACCCGTGAAAAACGTCTCCGACGCGGCTTGGTTGACAGCCGGGGCAACCTCGAATGAGACGATTGCGTCACATATGCCGGCAAGTGCAATAACAGTGCGCACGAGTTCATGACGTCCACTGAATACGATGTGCTTATCATCGGAGCGGGCGTTGCGGGACTCCACGCAGGACGCTTGCTCGCCGAAGCGGGGCGGCGGGTCGCCATCGTGGAGGCGCGCAACCGAATCGGCGGGCGCATTTGGACCCAACCCATTTCGCTCCACAATTCGCCGCTCCCGATACCGATCGAGTTAGGCGCTGAATTTGTTCACGGTCTGCCGCCCGAGACTTGGTCGCTCATCAGGCAGGCCGAGTTGAGCACTTTCGAGATTGACGGTTCATCATTCCGCTTCGATGGCAGCCGATTGACGCCGGCAAATGAGCAGCAGGGGCCGGCAGAAAACGTGTTGGAGGAGATGACGCGATGGATGCAGGCGCAACCCAGCGGCAGCGACCTGAGTTTTGCCGAGTACCTCAAGGCCCGAGCGGTGGACTCGCTCGCAGCGCGGGCGGCCAGCAACTACGTCGAGGGCTTCAACGCCGCCGATCAAGGTCGCATCTCCGTCGCGGCGCTCGCCAAGCAACAGGCTGCGGAGGATGCGATTGCTGCGGACCGCCTGTTTCGACTCGAGGCAGGCTATGCGGCTATTCCGAATTTTCTGGCCGAAAAATTCATCGCCGCGGGAGGCACGCTGTTTCTCGAGGCGCCGGTGAAAAAAATTGTTTGGAAATGGGGCGCGGTGTCGGTCGAGACGACGCGTCCGGACGGCGATCTTCACTATCGTTCAAACCAGGCGGTCATTACGGTCCCGCTGGGGGTGCTTCAAGCACAGTCGATTGAGTTTGTTCCGCAGCCGGCAGAAGTGTTGTTTCACGCCAGTCGCCTTAAGATGGGCGCGGTGCTGCGCCTGACTTTGGTATTCAA